>ERZ827088.1634-NODE-1634-length-26893-cov-4.268463_pt1 | contig 26893 bp, 10 predicted proteins | sample MGYA00519922_ERZ827088 | MGnify/ENA primary metagenome ERZ827088 (study PRJEB31778, sample SAMEA3449254) | human gut metagenome | biome: human gut; feature: human-associated habitat; material: faeces | place: United Kingdom | collected 2010/2012 ...
TAAAGCCTTTCTTGGCAGCGGTGACTTTAGATACGCTGGTGCCCTTGGGGTTAATGTTATAGGTCATGGACTTACTGCCGCTGTAATTGCCCTTGAGGGTCACTTTTACAGTGTATTTGCCCACATTCTTCATACCCTTGGGGTAGTCAATTTTATAATCCGTACTCTTCAGGGCCTTGCCCTTACTGTCTTTCACGGTCACAGACGGTTTTTGCACCTTGCCGTTATAGGTATAGGCGGTCTTATTCAGCTTGATATTGCTGGCTTTATAGTATGTCTGCAAGGTCTTGGTGTATGTAGCCTTGCAACCGGTACGGGTGCAAATATAAGTTGCCGTCCGTTTGCCATCCTTAGAAGTCGTGGCCTTGGTCAAGGCACGGCTTTTTTCTTTGTAATTATGACCCAGCGCCGGGACAATATCCCGGTGCTCCTCATCTGCGCAAATGGTGCAGAAGTAAGGCGTGTAGCCCGCAGTGGTGCAGGTGGGCAGTACAGAAGCTTTCGGTCGGTAGTCATGTTTTAAATTGAAATTCGCTGTAGCGGTATAACCCATATAGTGCACCACCACAGTATTCGTGCCGCAACTACCACAAGTGGACAAATCTATAATCACATCAACATCGTCTACTGTCAGACTGCCTAAAGCATCCTTATACTTCCACTCTATATGAGCACCAGAACGATCCACAATCAGCAGTTTCATCGCATTCAGCACCGCCTGCTGGCTATAAGTGGTAAACTCTTCTTGGTCCAGATATAACCGCAGTCCCACCGTCTGGGACAGAGTGCCGCTTTGGCTGCTAGTCAGGTTCACATCTACGGTAGCACTCGTAGAGGCTATTTTACCCGTCACAGAATAGATATATGTCTTGCCCTTCTCCAGCTTAGCGGTCAAAAAGGGCCGCGCGAAATTCGGGGTTGTGGTTCCTTCATGGTTTGGATATACAAAATCCCTCACGGTGCCGTCCGGGTTCGTCAAGCTGGCCTTGATATTCCGACCGCCTCCACCGTCCCCATGGCCATTCAGATTCAAAGTATATTCCGCCGTATACTGGGGGGTAAAGGTCAAAGTTGCTGTCTCGCCGGCGCCAAAGGAAAAGGCGTTGTCTCGGGGACGGAACAGATAATTTTGATTTAAGTCCACAGTGGTGGCCGCCCACGCCGTCACCGGCAGGGTGCACACCAGCAGCAGAAACGCCAGCAGAAAACTGCCCAGGCGTATAGTTTTTTTCATAATCGCACTCCTTTGCTGCCCTTATTGTAGCACAGGTCAGACGGATTGTAAATAGGAAAGGTCTGTCAATAGGTATAGCGCAGCACGGCGGAATACACCGTGTGCAGGGCGCCGTCTGCGTCTGCATAAGTCAGGTACGCCCGCGCGGCGGCAGTGCCCACATGGGCGGAAATGCCGTAGTACAGCACAAACTGGCCTTCCGGCTCCGTAGAGCGGTTTTGCGCGCAGCGCACCGTGCCGGCGTCCGTACCGGTGCCCGGCTTACCGGCCATCTCCAGCACCAGGTCATCGTCTGCCAAATTCTTGCCATACAGGAAGCCGGAGGTCACCAGCCGGTTCCCCTCCCCGGCCATGGACCGAGTGGCAGCAAACATCACCCGCCCGGTATCCGACTGCAACTGGGCGGAGAGCAGGGACACAGAGGGCACCGGAGTCAGATCATCGGTGCGCTTCTCCAGCGCCAAATCGGCAACGGCGTAGAAGCTGTACCGGCTGCCATAACCCAGCACACGCCCATCGGCTGAAAAGCCCTTGGCATCTGCTGCAGACACAGTAACCCGCGCCCCATAGGCAACAGTCAGACTGTTCCGAGCAGTTTGGCTGCCGCACTGCAAGGTGCAGCCGGGGGCGGTGACGGTCAGCTGCTTGGCTCCACCGGCGCGGTACAGCGCCTGCACGGTCAGGGAGCCGGTGGCGCTGTGGATCTGCGTCGGCGTGTAGGACCAGCCGACAAAAGTATAGCCGGTGTAGGCAGGCGGCGTGGGGATCTTTACCTCCGCAGCACTGTCCACCTGTTGATAAGACAACACATTGGAAAACGGGTCAATAAACAAAAAGGTCAGCCGGTCGCTGTTGTCCAAAAACAGCGGCGTGTAGGTGGCGCTGGCCACCGGGGTAAAGGTATAGCTGGCATCGCCGGACAGAATCTTATTTCCCTGCTGCCAACCGGCAAAACGGCAGCCGCTATTGGGCAGAGCCAGCAGCGTGCAGTCCTTGCCTCGATCTACATAAATGCGGCCGCCGGCGGTCACGTCCGTATCGTTAAACAGCAGTGCGCCCATATCCGCGCCGGGGGTAGCAATGCAAAAGCCGTCGTAATCTACAAAATTCGCCCGGGTGGTCGCGCTGCACCGGCTGCACCTCAGTAGGTCATAACCGCGGGCAGTGGGCGTAGCCGCCACCCGTTCCAGCAGCACAGAATAGTCGTGGGCCAAATTGAAATCCGCCGTGGCGGTGTAGCCCATATAGTGCACCTGCACCGTGTTCTTGCCGCATGCACCGCAAGCGGACAGATCCACGATCACATCGGCGCCGCCCACCAACAGGCTGCCCATGGCATCCTTATACTTCCATTCCAAGTGGGCGCCGGTGCGATCCACAATCAGCAGCTTCATTGCATTCAGCACCGCCTGCTGGCTGTAAGCGGTAAATTCCGTTTGGTCCAGATACAGCCGCAGCCCCACCTCCTGGGAAAGGGTGCCGCTTTCGCCGCTGGTAAAGTCCACATCTACCGTTGCGCCGGTGCTGGTTGCCGTCCAGCCCCAAACCGAGTAGGTATAGGTTTTGCCCTGCTCCAAGGTAGCGGTCAGGTACGGATGGCTGTAATCCTTAACGGTAGAGCCGGTACGGTTAGGGTATTCAAAGTCCGTGACCGTGCCGTCCGGGTTCGTCAGGCTGGCACGGATATTCCGCCCGCCTGTCACATGACCGTACAGCTTTAAGGTGTATTTCGCTGTGTACTGGGGCGTAAAGGTCAGGTTTGCCGTCTCACCGGTGCCAAAGGAAAAGGCGTTAGTCCGGGCACGGAACAGGTAATTTTGGTTCAGATCTACCGAGGTGGTGGCACCGTAAGTGACCCCCGGCAGGGCACAGCAGGCCAGTACCAACGCCAGCACCAGGCACGCCAGGCGCTTTGTCATCTTTTTCATACCGCCGCCTCCAATTCGTTTCGTCTGCTTTCATTGTACCATAAGTGCCACCCCATTGCCATAAAAAAACAAAAAAAGCCGACGGTCTCCCCGTCGGTTCGTACAATGCAGCCCGGCGCAACATCCGGCCGCACCGGTAAAGCAAAAAAATCGAGCCGAGGGATTGCTCCCTCGGCTCTTTTCGCTCGAGCAATTATTTTACTAATTGCAATTAGTCGTCTTCGCCACCAACAATTTCAGGACCGCTTGCGGTCATCACATTGATCTGCTGAAATTCCTTGACGTCGACAACAGGCTTAGAATAAGCTTCTTTCATGAAGACATTCCTCCTATTCCTAAATTGCCTTATATCGCTGCCGGCAGTTGCCCGCCGGCAGGAGCGATAAATAGGGGTCTACGCGATTAAGCGTAAGTGTGGTTCATCACGTCAGAGTACACGGTCTGCACTTTGCCATTCTGATCCTTGTAGGTCAAGAATGCCTTAGCGGAGGCAGTGCCGGTCTGGGCGGAGATACCATAGCTCAGGATGAACTGGGTGCTGCCCTCGGTGCTGTTGGCATAAGCAGCCTTCACAACGCCGGAGTTATCAGCGGAACCCTTCTTGCCAACGTTGGCCAGAGTCAGGTCAGCATCGGTCAGGTTCTTACCATACACGAAACCGGACTTCAGGTAAGTGCAGCCATCCACCATAGCGCGGGTAGCAACGAACTCAACCTTGTAAGAACCGGCAACCTGGTTGGCAGAAACAGCAGCCACAACGGGAGCCTGGGTAGTAGCGGAAGCAGCCTTCACAGTTACATCAGAAGCAACATAGAAGGTGTAGCTGTCGCCGTAAGCAACGATCTTGCCGTCGATAGCCCAAGCGGTAGCGCCTTCCTTAGACACGGTTACCTGGGTGCCGTAAGGAATGTCAGCCAGAGTACCCTGCGCGGAGTTGCTGCCGTAAGCAACGGTAGCGTCAGCGTCAGTGGTTACAGTGTAGGTAGCGGCAGCGTCCTTCTCATACTGTGCATAAACAGTCATGGAGGAGGTAGCGGCCTTAATGGTAGCCTCATCTGCGGACCAACCGGTGAAGGTGTAGCCGGTGTAGGTGGGCGCCTGCGGGATCTTCACATCTGCGCCGGAAGCAACAGACTGAGAAGAGATCACGTTGTTGAACATATCAACAAAGGTGAACTGAACGGGCTTAGCGGACTCAGCGAACACGGGCGTGTAGGTGATGTCAGCGATAGCCACGGTGCTGTAGGTAGCATCGGTGGAAACGATCTTGTTACCGGTCTGCCAGCCTACGAAGGTGCAGTTCTCATTGGGAGTCGCAACCAGGGTGTAAGTGCCGTTCTCAGCGAACTTCTTAGAACCACCGGCGGTCACATCCTGACCAGCCAGGGTTACAGAGCCGTTCTCCACAGCATTTACAGTTACGGTCACACCAGCCAGAGCCGGAGCAGTCTCCTTGGTGTAGGAGTAGCCGCAGTCCTTACAGGTGTAAGTGGTGATCTCGGCCTGATCCAGAGTAGCCTCCTGGGTCACCTTAGCGGTGAAGTCGCAGGCCTTGGTCTCCTTGTGAGAAGCGTCATTGGCGCAAACGCGGGTATGGGTGGCACTAGCCTCTGCAGTTGCAGCGTCATGCTTCCACTCGCCCCACTTGTGACCGGTAGCGGGGATAACCACGTTATTCTCGCTGATCACATAGCCGCAGTCGGAGCAGCTGGTGGTCACGGTCTTAGAACCGTCCTTATCGCAGGTGGCATCCACAATGTTGCTTTCCAGAGTCTGCGGATTATGCGGCGTGGTGGTCAGCTTAGCAGTGAAGGTGGTGTCTGCGGAAATGGTCGCTGTGGTGGGATCGGTATCCCAAGCATAGCTGTAGTGGCCGGCAGCATCGGGAGCCTTCGTGGGCAGAGCCGGTACAGAAGCGGGGCTCTTGCCCTCTTCCACTTTCTCGGTGCCCAGAGAAGCGCCGTCCTCGGTCACATAGTTAACGGTGTAAGACTTGGTCTCCGGAGCGCTGTTGCCAGCGATCTTCAGAGTACCGGCTGCATCAGCAGTACCGTTCTTATCAATCTTACCGGTAAAAGAGAACATACGACCCGTGTCGTTGGAACCCATGTAATAGGTGGACAAGCCGGGATCCTGGACAAAGGTCAACAGATCATCAGAAATAACTGTGCCTTCCGCAACCTGGAAACCGAAAGTACCCAGATACAGGCCATCCAGAACAACGCCCAGATCATCAGCGCCACCCAGAGGACCGCTCTGCTCAAAGGTGTAGGTGTCGCCGGTGTAAACAACACTGCCCTTGGTGGGCAGTTTCTTATGAGCAATACTCAGGTAATAAGAAGTATCACGATGCTTACTAGCAGCGTCGATCAGATAAGGGCTACCATCGGCATCGCTGACTTCAGACTCAGTCGGAAGCACGCGACCATCACCGGCAGTAAAGCCCTTAGCTGTTCTCTTACCCATGCTCAGTGCTTTGTCCCAGCTAAATTTCAACTGGCAGTTACCAAACTGGCCACCGTAGTTCTTCAGGATGAAGGTAGCGGTTACATAATATTTACCGCTCTTGATTGCAGCAGCCGGAAAATCGGTGCTGTTGGCAGTCTTGCCTTCCAAAGAAACTTTGGACAGGTCAGCCACAGTATCATTGTCAGCAGAAGTCTGCCATTCCTCATCACCGTTGGTGATGAAGTTCTTGTTCAAACCAGTGTAAGCAGTCCAAACAATATCGATCTCGGGAGCAACATCAGATGCAGAAAGATAATCCGCTGCATTTACGACATCGCCAGGATTGTAGTCTGCTGCCATGGCAGAAATGGGAGCCATGGAGACTACCATCAAACCTGCCAGTACACCGGAAAGAAGCTTCTTTGCGCTTTTACGCATAAAACTTTTCCTCCCAAATTAATCTTTATTCGTAACTGAATAATGAAAGATCACAACCACTAAATGCACTATAAAGGGCATAGTCAGAGGCATTCACATAGCCATCGTGATTGAAATCACAAAATTCATTGTAATCCGCTTCATCTGATTGGCTACCGGACGATGCGTAATACACCGCATAATCCGCACTGTTGATGTATGTGTCCTTATCAAAGTTACATACAATCATGCCCAAATTGCCTAAGTTCAAATCGCTGTCTGCCACCGTAAAGGTAACCGTGCGATCATAACCATAGGCATAGCGCAATGTAGCGGTGTACTCCCCTGCCGGGAGTGAGGGAATGGTAAAGCAACCGTCATTATTGGTGGTTGCCACCACTTCATCTGCAATCACTACATCGCAGTTGCGAACTGTAAAAGTATCTCCCGCCAAATCCCCATTGGTATTGGCCAGCGCCAGCACCTTGCCTGTAACGGCATGGCCGGTGGCCGGGGACAGATCCGCTGTCATTGGATACAGCGTTGCGGTATAGCCGTCAAAGGCGGTGACCAGCGCATAGCAGTCCTGGTCAGCTGTGCCATAATCGGCATAATCCGCATAATCTGCCTCAATGAAGGTTTGGTTCGGGTCCGTATCCAAGGTCACAATCTTTGCAAAGTCCACAGGCGCTTCCGTAGTCACGGTGACCTGCAATTTCAAAAGCAGTTGACCCGCCGCATCAATGGCAGTGGTGGTGGCGGTCTGGTCCACCCTGGTGATAAAGCCAAAGTTGATGGTCCCATTCTGCACCAGCACACCGGCGGCGCCAAGGCCCCGCAGCTGATCCGGCAAACTGTCCGACAGCAGATCGCTGTGCCCGTTGACGGTCAGCACAGCCGCGTCATAAGACATGGTGTACTGCATCACGGCAAAGGACTGCATACCGGAAAGCGTAAAGGATACGGTATAATCCCCGGCAGACAGTGCATTGCCGTCTACCGCCCGGCCCTCGCTGTCCGTAAAGGTACAGGAGAGGTGGGGCTGCTCGGTGCCCAAGGTACCCTGGGCGGCCAGCGGGGTTATAGAGGTTAAGGTCAAAATCAATACAAACGATAAGAAAGCAGCAAGTGTTCTCTTGAGTTTGTTTAATTTCATAATCAAAATCAGTGTGACCCAAGCGGTGCCGAAGCACCGCCCGGGTACTTTAAGTTAGGATTTAGCCATAGATTGCGTTGCTCAACTCAGCGCCGGAGAATGCAAGGTAAATTGCATAGTCGGATGCGTTGACATAACCATCGTGGTTATAGTCGCATGCTGCGTTGTAGGTATCATCGCCCTGAGATGCGCCGGAGGATGCAAGATATGTTGCATAGTCAGCAGCATTGACATAGTCGTCCTTGCTATAGTTGCAGACAAGCATACCCAGGTTGCCCAGATCCACATTACCGTCCTTCACCGTAATGGTGACGTTGCGATCGTAACCATAAGCATAGCTCAGGGTAGCGGTGTAAGAGCCGTTAGCTAGAGCCGGGATGGTAAAGGTACCATCCTGACCGGTGGTAGCCACAGTCTCGCCGTTAATGATCACATCACAGCCTCTTACAGTGAACTCATCAGTAGCAAGTTCGCCCTTATCATTCGCCAAAGCAAGCACCTTACCGGTTACAGCAAAGCCCTCAGAAGGAGGAGCAGTTGTGCCCTCTTCAAGAGAGTTCCCTGCATCTACCAGGTTCTTGTAAGCGGTGAAGCAAGCAGACAGGTTAGCGGTGTAGTTGTCCTTATCAGCCGGAACATAGGTGGCAGCGTCCTTATGGGCGTAGTCGCCGTTACCGGTGGTCGCAACATCTACAGCAGCAGCCAGTGCGTTCACATAGTTGGTCCAGGACTCGTCGGTGTAAACCTTCTCGCCCTTGTTAACCAGCTTGCCGCCCTCAACAGCACCGTACTTCGCGGAAGTCGCGGTGGTGGCGATTGCAGCATTCTTGATGGCATTGCCGTCTGCATCGACCTTACCGGAATCTGTCCAGGTGGTGGTCATTGCGCTGTAAGCGCTGCCGCTGGCGTGAGAAACCTCAGCCTCCACCTTGTCGCCGATATAGCCGCGCTCGGTCACAGTGCCCATGTACAGGCTAAACATACGAACAGCCTCTTCAATCAGCAGAGAAGAAGTGCTGGTGGAGAATGCATAGGTATAATCCGCAGCGTCATTACCATTGGTGTTTGCCAGGTCAGCAATGGTCTGGTCGATCTGGTTCCAAGCGCAGGTGGCAAGCACCGTCTTGGACTCGTCACTCTTCAGGTAAATATCTGCAGCGTACATCTTTTCAGCATCCTTCGCCACGGATACCATCTTCTGGTACTCGGGCAGATCGAAGTTGGCGTCCGTCATACCGTCACGAATGGAAGAAACATCCGTGAAGATCTGACCGGCAACGGTAACGCTCAGCATCTGCGCACACTGATCCACAGCATAGCGCATCTTGTCTCTTGCCTGCATGGCAAGTGCACGGGTTTCCTCACCATTGTTGACAATGGACTTCTCGGTCACCATGTGCTTCACAGTGAAGTCCTTGCTCACGGCAACGCCATTGGCATTGTAGTAAACGAACTTCGCCTGATTGAAGGTGCCTTCCTTTTCAGCACCGTTGATCGCATAGGGAGCATCCTTATAAGTGGTGGTATCCCATGCGGTGGCATAAGCCGGGGTGTTCAGGAAGTACCAGGAAGAACCGCTCTTCACAACAACCTGGCCGGTCTTATCCATACCCACGGTGTAAGCCTGACCACCAACATTGGTGGAAGTCTGAACCGTTACATCAGCATCGGTCAGAGCCTCCGTGGTGTAATAAGGCTGGCTCATAGCGCTGTCAGCATAGTAATAATTGCCGTCAGTCGTTGCATAAGCAGCCAGAGCTGCAGGCAGCTGATCCAAGGAAGTTACGGGCTTGGTTGCAGGCTCGCCGATCACGGTCTTTACCTCAGAGGTAACAGGCGTCTTCGTGAACGCACTGGACAGCGTGCCGGCAGTGGACAGATTCAGCGGAGACTGGCGGGCCTCAAAGCCGGCAGCCAAAGCAGCGGTTGCTGCATCATAGGTTGCAGAAGAGCCGCTGGCCTTATCGTAATCCTTAAAGTCAGAAGGTCTGTAGTTCTTAATGTAGCTGTTCAAAGAATCGTAAGCACTATTGAACTGGCTACGGTTACCATCGTCAGCAACGGTTACTTTCAAGCTACCGGTTGCCGGGTTCTTGTCGCAGAAGAAGCTCAACTTCACTTCTTTCTTGGACACCTGAGAAATATCCGTAGAACCATCATACTTGAACAGATCCAGGGAAGAGGAGCTGTCCTTAGACAGAGTCACAGAACCGGTCTGGATGTACAGACCGTCAATGCCGGTTGCGCCGGAAACCTTGCCCAGCAAGTTGCTGTAAGCGAAGTCGCCGGAGCCGCTCTTCAGATAAACAGCGGTGTAATAACCATTGCTATCCTTAACAGCTGCAGCCAACGCTTTGCCGCCGTTCAGCTCGCTCAGCGTGTAAGCGTGGTTCACACGAGATACGCCGTTGGAGGGAACCTGGCTTGCGGCAACACCCTTGACCCAAGTCTGACCGCCATCGGTGGTGTAGTCTACCTTTTCGTAGTTCAGCACATCACCGGTGAACTTATCAAACGCAGCCATCATGTTGGAATTGTTCACAGTTACGGTCTTGTTGCTAAAGGAATCCTTAACAGAATCGGTGCTGTAAGCAAAAACGCCGTCCAAAGTCTTGTCGGGAGAACCGGCAAGGGTACGGTCATAGCCAAGACGAATCTTGTAGTTCTTCACTGCATCCAGGTTAGAGCTTGCCAGAACAATATCGGTAGGATAGCTTACACGGAACGGCTTCTGGTTCAGGTAAGCGTTACCAAAGTAACCGGTGTTGTTCACGGTAGCCTGACCATCGGCGGTCTTACCGGAAGAACCATTGGAGAATCTGCCGTCCTGAGAACCGCCCGGATACACAGAATCGGACCAGTTCTTCTGCGGAGTCACAAACTGATAAGTCTTGCAGGTCAGGCCGGTGTAGAGGGCCTGGTTGGTGTTGGTGTCGATAATGTTGTAAGTAACGGTGTAAGTTACTACAGTATCTTCATCAAAACCGCCGTTGGTAACAGTGAAGGAAGCGGACTTCTCAGGAACAACTGTCTTGCTGGAGAAGTCTACGGTGCAAGCACTGTTATCGGAAACCACATTCGTGATCTCAATGTTGTAACGGCCACGAGCAACGAAGTTACCCTCGGCGTTCTTTACCGCACGGTTCAGACCGTAGCAGTTATTGGTAACCGTCAGCGTTGTGGTGGTGGTGTTACCGCCATAGCTGAGGGTCAAGTTGCTGTCTGCCACACGAGCGGAAGCCAGCTTCATGTTATGATCCGCCAAAGTGGTGATCAGGCCGCCGATCAGGCTGTTCACAGCCTGTACGGTGTACATGGCGCCGGGCAGGATCGTATCGGTCTTGCCGCTGTCGCCGCCTACACCGCCGCTGGCTTCATACACATTGTATACCAGGGTACCCAGTACGCCGAAACTGCTGTCGCTGGAAGTACCGGCAAAGGTATCCTTCTGCAGCAGATCGTCGAAGGGATGATTGTTGGTCGCAGCAGCGGGAACCACATTACGGGCTGTGCCGTAGCGGCCGCCGAATACAACGTTCACCAGATCAGCCAATACATTGTAAACGGTGCGGATAATGCCTTCGCTCTTGATAGGCGGTGCGGAAACCATGGTCAGCAGACGGGTTACAAACCCGGTTGCGCCATACTGGCCGTTGGCATCTGCCACACCAATATTCAGCATACCCTGGATCACATCGGTGTAGATCAGCTCTTCGGAATTCAAAGCGCCTTTCTTTGCAGAATCGCCATACTGCAGCACGCCTGCAACAGGCAACAGCTTGTTGGCGATCACATTGATGTTCTCCCACAGGGAGTTGGACAGCTTCACCAGGCAATTGCCGTTGGTGTCGCAAACGCCCAGAAGATTGGCAAGGCCCTTGCCATGCTCGCCGTCCTTAAAGGTGTCGGTGCCGGCATAGTAAACAACAACGGAATTCAGCAGATCAAACAGAGAAACGCCGTCATTCAGAGTAGCGGTCTCCGGATTCCACAGGTTGCCGTCCTTGTCGTGCATGATAATATAGGGGCTCATTACATAACCCACAGCATCACGAGCCATCAGCAGCAGATTGTCGATGGTTACATCGTACTTACCGTCTGCGCCCTTCTGCACCAGAGAAGAGTAGTCGTGATCCGGCAGCACATAGCCCAGATACAGCTGCAACGCCAGAGCAGCTACGCCCTCTGCATCGTCGCAAGCGTCCAGGTCCTCATTGTGGATGCCCTTCTTGAAGTCGGGGATATTCCGCAGTGCAGAAATTGCAAACGGAATCATCGCGCTCTCCAAATTGGCCTCGGTCAGAGCAGTGCCCTCGCCATTCTTATTATAGAAGGCGCCGAGAATGTTCGCATCCGTTTGATCACAGATGTACTGCAGCACCTTCAGCATATTGCCAACCAGGGTCTGCGCTACATTGCCGGGATCATCGGAATTCACCTTCGTCAGAACGCTGGCATCATAACTCGGCAGGAAGTCCTTTACTGCGGCAACCAGGAAATCATTCAGCGCTGCCAGCATGGAGCTGTAGCTGCTGTAATCATTTGCCATGAATGCCTCAATGTTCTTCATACCGGTCTCAGCAAAGCTGCAGTTCAGGGGACCGGTGGCCTGCTTAAAGTAGTAAACAGACATGGGGCTGTAACGCAGTTTGTTGAACAGGGTGGTGGAGTCAATATCTCTCCAGGTGTAGGTAGGATTCTTCACCAGGTCACGGCTGTTGTACTTCTCCAGATCCGCCTTGATGTAAGCCAGATAGGAAGCCGCATCCTTGTACTCTTCGCCAAGGGTCTGGCCGGGCTTCAAGTTCTTTGCAGCCTTCTGGCACTCATAAGCGGCCCAAGCCTGCACATCGGCAGCGGCGTAGTTGTTGGCTACATTGCTGTAGTCCCAAGCCGTGTTGTGGGTCGTGGCACCGGTGTACCACATATAGTAGTTGTAGTCGTAACCGCCCACACCGGAATTCAACTGGCCCAGCGTATCCTTCAAGGCGGTGTTCCACACCATCTCAAAGGCTTGGAAGCCAAAGTCAAACAGCGTATCTGTGGGCTTCAGCACCAGCTTCTGATCCTTGTAGCGGAACAGATATACATTACCGATGGCCTCGCCGTTCTTGTCATGATCCTCCTGCGTTACATAATGCAGGTTGGTCGTGTCAATATACGGTGCGGAACCATTCTCCATATACTGTGCGTATCTGTCTCGAGAATTGGTACCGTCGGCGTATGTAATCTGTGCGGTAATGTTGCTGAGCAACTGGGTGGAGAGCTTATCAAGCAGGACGGAATCCAGCTTGCTGGTCTCCAGACTGGGATTGTTCCGGATCTGAGCCTTCTCTTCCGCAGTAAACCAACCGGTATTCTCCAGAACCAGCTGCTGAACAATATTATATACCATATTGCTCTGATAGCCGTTGGGCATACCAATCAGGTCGCCGATGGTCTTGTAAACATTCAAGAAGCTGTTTACGATACCAAGGCCAAGATCGCCGCGCAGCAACTTCTTTACGATATTGCCGTTGGCGCCTTCAGGACCCGCGTCGGAAGAAATGTTCCGAACCAGCTTCACAATACCGCGTACAATATCGGTAGAGGAAGTTTTGCTGCGGGACATTCCGTCAACTGCGCTCAAATCTACATAGCGGGCATCGCCGGCCAGCAGAAGCAGTGCGGACTTGCTGTTCAGGAAAGAATCCAGATCTTGAACAGTTTTAAGCACCTCATCCACGCTGCCCAGTTTGATGGTGATGCTACCAAGAACGCTCAGGTCGATATTCATCGGTGCGATGTTTGCCTGGGCAAGAGTCAGATCCACAAAGTCCAAAAGGGCTGTGCAGGCCTGCTCATCATTGAGGATGGGCCAACCCAGTGAGTTGAAGTCCAAGTCCTGGTCATGGTACTTGGTGTTTGCCGAAGCATTAGCCGCGGAAGCGACCATAGCACCGGAGAAACAGCTCATCGCCATCAAGACCGCCAAAAAGAGCGCAAGCAACTTGCGGGAAAACTTTTTAGCTTTCACTAATTTTCCCCTCCTTTGTAATTCTTACGAATAAATGGTTGCGTGTACGCGCCGTCCCATCCTCTGACCATCGGGCAATCCGATATTCAGGATGAAGGCATTGCAGCCGGACGCCATACATTATGAAAATGCGCATAGCAACACATTTATCGCATTCTTATTAAAACACGATGGTCACCAAAAATCAATAAAGAGCCGTGATTTTTCTGATTTTCGGAATGTTGCACAATTTGAGCGGTCGTTTTTTGTGCGAACGGACAAATTTAATTTACACGAAATTAACAATTTGTTCATATTTTATTGCTTAGTTAAAAGACAATGTCCATTATTTTGCAAGTTTCGACTTGTAAAGGTTATATGCTTTACGCGAGATTTTCACACGCAAAGGCGTGCCCCTTTACACCATCGATTTTTTGGCGTAACGGCGGGAAACTTTCACAAGTTCCACAGGATTTTCCACAATTTTTCCTCCAAAACCGGTGGAATTTCTGTCAGCAGTTGTCGAATGCAGCAATAACGATAAATGCGCCCTGATCCTCCACACAAATCCAAGATAAGAATGCAGCGCAGATCCGTCGGCCGGGCCAAACATGGCTTGATATATAAGTACGCAAAAAAAATATTGCGCCGGAATTTCGCTATAAATCGGGAAATTTTGCCCACCCGTTCACATTTTGTTAAAAAGTTTTCGGAAACCTATTGACTTGCCGTTCTATATTTGGTATAAATATACTGTATTTGTTGTACGCGTGGGTATCCTGCGCCCTTTTAGCAGAGGAATTGTGAACAAATTGTTAACGCAACTTGTAAGCACATCCTCCGCTAAAAGGGCGCGCTGCCCAGGCGAATCCAAAACGACAAGTTCGTCAACATATCAGAAGGAGAGATGAATTATGAAGACGGGCAAAAAGTTACTCAGCCTATTTTTGGCTGTAGTAATGATGGTCACCACCTGCTCTGTCGGGTTCACTGCATTTGCAGCGGACAAAGACAAGGGCATCTGGAAGAACTCCACAAGTGCCGATTCCACCTTTGACGCACTGACGGAACTGGTAGACACCTACGTTCCGGCACTGCTCAATCAGCCGAATATCAAAAAGGCGCTTGAGGAGAAGTTGGGGATGACCGTCACCGACACCACCTCGATCAGTGATCTGATCATGGGTGTGTCTCCCACGCTGCTTAATCTTTTGAGCAGCCCCATGAATAAGGCAGACATCATTGACGGTTACCGGAAAGGGTATTCCGATGTGGCGTATGCCTACCTGGACGAGAAAGATGCAAAGATGAGCTTTTATCAGCTGTTTTCTTTTTGCGTCAACAACATTTCGTCCAGCGACGCAGAACTGGCCAAATGGTGCGAGGACACGCTGAGCGATCTGTCCGCCCTGCTGGAGCAGTTCCCCGAGAAACAGGCTAAGCAGCAGGAAGACCTGAGCGCTGCCTATGACGCACTGAACAAAGTGCTCGAGGTGCTGGGTACTGCTGAAGGCAGCCTGGACACCCTGGAAGACATCCAGAAAGCTACCGTTACCTACAAAGACAAATCGTACAAAGTAGACGACTTGATTGCTCTGGACGATTTCAAGGATGTAGCTAAGTGCTTTGGCACCTTCACCGCCTACTTCGAAGAAGCCGGCAGCAAGAAGAAAGTCAGCACCATGAGCGAAGCGATTTGGTATGTGTTGCTCCAGTATCAGTCCGACAAGGCAAGCAGTGAACTGGCAGAGGCCGCCAAGGCTTATCTGTGCAAGCTGGCCAAAAAGGACTACAACACCATCAAGGATGACGATGCTGCACTGGCAGCCGCTTGCAAGATCGGTGCTGCCGTACTGGCCAACAACGGCGATGACGCCTTTGTTAGCGAGTACTATGCTGCGCAGCTGGATGACGCTACCGTAGCTGCCCTGCGTGCGGACATGAACAAGAATGTGCCCGACGGCAACGCAAAAATCGGTTCCAGCCGTGACACCTTCCAGGCTTACCTGAACGGCGACTATGCAGACAAGGGCATCGCTCCTGTAACCAAGCCGGCAATGGCCACTTACTGGAGCAGTGAGGATCTGGATACGCGTACCGAGGGTATTTACCGCAGAGCGTTGATGGAGAACAGAACTGTCGGCGGCATGTCCCCCGAAGAAGTGATCGCCACCATCAACCAAGATCTGTTAAAGACCTTCTACAGTGGTGAACTGAAAGAGAGCGTTGACGAGGTCGTTGATTTCTACTTTGAGATTACCGACGCCAAGGTTATCTCTAATTCTTGCAGAAAGTATTCTTTCGCGAAATACGGCTTTAAGGATTCCTTTGCTGTTGCTGCTGTAAACAACGCCATCAATCAGTACATGGTACTGCTGGATCCTGAGGATCAGGAAGGCGTAACCATCGCAGGCTTGCACCTCACCGGTAATGCGGTTATGAACGAAGTGGTCTACAAACTGGTAGAGTCCAAGGTTGACCTGAAGGGTGCGCTCACCGATATATGGATGAACCTGTACGAGCACCCGGTTGAAACCATTATGCAGTTGCTGCCTGTTTTGACCGTTGTGATTGACGAAGTGCTGATCCCCATGGTATTCAACCAGGAGGGTGATCCCTTTAATGGTTTCCTGGGCGGTTTGCTGAGCGGTCTGATGGATCAATACGGCCAGAGCGTTGGCAGCCCCGTCGGTTTGGGCGGCGGCCTGAGCTGGGATTTGAACGAGGTTCTGCCCACCCTGATGCACTGGCTGATCGGCGACACCAACTATGACTTTACATACTACAACATCAGCGGTGTTGAGTATGGCAAGGATGCCGACGGCAAAGATGTGATCGTCAGCCAGGTGTATGGTGACCCCACCACCGGCAAGTACGATGACACCAAGACCCCGGTGATCCTGAACATCTATGCAGCCGATAAGGCGCTGCAGGGTGCCAAGGCATCCGGCATTGCCGATGCACTGAAGCTCACCGGCGACGCTGCCACTGCCGTGAATGAGGCTGTGTCCGAGCTGGCCACCTTCTTCACCGCTGCTGTGGATCAGTATGTGGCTGCCTATGGTGAAAAAGACGCCAAGAGTGGCGCCATGACCAAGGAAGAGGGCACCGTTTACAACCACGGCGTCAACAACCTCTTCGTTGCCCTGCCCAAAATTCTGGACATTATGGGCAAGAACTTCATTAAAAAATATGATGTAAAGAGCGCTGACAACACCAAGAAGGCTTCCGACTGGTCTTATAGCGATTATAAGATTAAGAGCGATACCGTTGGCGACAAAGCGTTCTTCTACAACCAGTCTTTGGTTAACTTTAAGAACCTGGCAGACGGCGGCAAGCCGGCCAAGATTCTGGACTGCTTTGTAAACATCTTTGTGAACGACTGGTTCAACGCCATCATTGACCTGCTCAATGATGTGACCGCCACCGACAACAAGATCACCACCAACCTGCCCATCATCACCGGTCTGATCCGCGCTATGGGCGGTCTGGGCGAAAAGAGCACCATCAGCGATGTACTCAACGGCGTATTCCAGCTGAAGTACAACGACAAGGCCTCTTTCGTAATGGGCGTGTATAACAAGGATTCCAAGTTTGTTGGTCTGAGCACCGAAAGTGCTTACTTCCTGTTGTCCAACATCGGTCAGCTGGTGAATGTGATCCAGGCCATGGACACCAAGACCAAGAACACCATCGACGTGAGCTTCCCGAAAGTGAACGGCAAGATGGCAAAGATCCAGACCCAGCCCAAGTGGGCAAAGGTACCCAAGACCTCCAGTAAGAGCGGCGCTTCTCTGCTGTCCAATCTGGACTCCGCACTGTCCAAGGTGCTGGAGAACTCCACACTGAACAACTTCAACCTGAACACCACCCCCGGCATCCTGTGCGGTCTGGTAAGCCTTGGTTCTTACATCCTGGGCAGCGATAACACCAACCCGATGCTGAAGATGCTCAATAAGACCTTAAACTTCCTGAACGACGGGGACAAGAAGCCCACCGATACCTCAGACAAGAAGGTTTACACTGAGGATCATCTGACCAATCTGGTAGTTCAGATGTATGTTGCACTGGAGAATGTAATTGATTACTATCTGGTGAACGAGGACGCTCTGGGCCTGAATGTTTTCTACGACGGCAACCAGAAGCTGTACAAGAAGAAGAATAAGGCCGGCAAGCCGGTGTACTACACCAGCAAGACCGGTGCTTACCACTACAACATTTTGGCTGCTGCGCTGAAGGGCTTGATTTCTCCCCACGCAGTGAGCAATCACCTGACCAACAAGTCCGCCGCCAAGAAGCTGGCAAGCCTGCCTACCTGGCACAACGCCATTCGCTTGGACAAGAGCACCAGCGGCTGGACCGGCGCCACCAACATTAAGATCAACTGGGGCTTCCGCGCAGGCAACAACACCAAGTTCTTCCAGAACTTCGGCGAGAGCCTGGGCATCATCACCGATCTGATCGGCGTGCTGACCAAGGATGCCGGTTACTATGACGGTGTACTGTACCCCATCTTTAAGGATCTGGAAAAAGCCCAGGGCTTTAGCCTGGGCGTGTATGCAAAGGGCAGCGTAAAGGACGGCGCAACCGGCCTGCTGGCTATTCTCACCCCCATCAGCAAGCTGCTGGACGGCTTCTACAGCAAGCCTGTCTCCGTGCTGACCAACCTGATCAAGGGCCTGTCCATTGTGATGAACAAGGACCTGAACAATGTGGCGACTGCCGCCATTTACCCGCTGTACAAGGAGATCCACGGCGTATCCAACATTCTGAGCGCAAAGGTGTCCAACCTGATGCCCTCTATGGCAAAGAACGACGCATGGTTCTCCGCGATACTGGGCCTGATCTTTAAGACCAATACGGACGACAAGGATCAAAACGCGCAGAATAAGCAGACGATTGCCCTTGTAACCGGCCTGCTGAAGAAGAGCGCAACCAAGGCTGGCTTGGGCATCAACGATGTGACCGTGATCAACGCTGTAAACAGCCAGCTGGCTAACTTCGGCTTTGAACTGCCCACCACCCTGTTTAAGGACATTGCAAACTGCAAGAATGCAGAGGCTGTTCTGAAGTACCTGACCCACCTGGTGGTCGATGTACTGCAAATTCGCCAGATCATTGATCTGCTGAAAGTCGTGATCGACAATCCTTCCATAAGCCAAGTGCTGGATATGATCAGCCGCCTGACCAAGAAGGATCTGCTGAACATCATCAACGCTGTGATCGCCAAGACCACAGATCCCACCACTGCTTACTGGACCTTCCTCCAGTATGTACAGGAAAAGACCACCGGCTTCTATTATCCCGCCGGTGTGACCGCACAGGACGCCAGCGACGCTGTTGGCGATCTGGACACCATGGTCACCTCCGTGATCGGTCTGCTGGCCGGCCTGGATGTAGTGAAGCAGGATAACCTGAAAGACCTGGTTAGCTCCCTGATCTTCACCAACGCCAACCTGACCAAACTGGCTTCCGCACTGTACGGCGCCATTGATCCTTACAAGGATTACCTGGGCTATGCCGGCATTGATGTAAGCAAGAAGGGCGTAGCTAAGCTCCTGACGGACGGCAGCTACGGCAAGACCTACTCCTCCGCAGCTAAGGCGATCAAAAACGCCAAGAGCTGGAAGAAGCTGGGCAACATCAACTGGGGCTTCACCGATGGCTCCGCAAAGGCACAGCAGGGCTTTGTAAACGGCCTGGCTGCGATCCTGCGTCCGCTGGACGGCGTACTGTCTCTGCTGCTGGCAGGCGACGACTTGGCCGTTGGCCAGATCCTTACCGATTTGGTGAAGAACCTGAACTTCGGTTCCTCTAAGGACACCGTACAGCTGAAGAATGGCAAACTGCGCATTCGCATCAAGGGCTCTGACAAGTATTCCAAGACCTCTGTACTGGAGATCAACCTGTACAAAGTGATCGAGGATGTGAAGTCCCTGAGCATCTATGGCGGCAATGGTTACGAAAGTGCCATCGTTCCGCTGCTGGAGGCACTGGAGTGCCCCAACGTGAAGACCTACAAGCAGTACAAGGCAGACATTAAGAAGTCTACCGACAGCGTACTGACGGATGTGTTGAATCCCATCGTAGGCTTCCTGAACAAGGTACTGGACGCTCCGTTCGATACCCTCACCGCAGTACTGCCCAATGTGGCATACTACATTGATAATAATGGCCTGGCACAGCTCGTCAACAATCTTCTGTCGCCGGTAACATCTCTCCTTCCGGTACTGAAGAAGAACGGCGTAGATGTTGAGGTCATTGTCAAGGCTCTGGCCGGCAAGTCACTGAACGACCTGGTTAAGGACGCACTGGGTGTGAACATTCACCTGAATCTGAACAACCTGAACAAGTGCGACATTCAAAACGCCATCGTTCCGCTGGTGAACAAGCTGCTCAAGTCTAAGAAAATCAACATTCAGTTGCCCAAGATCGACTGGGGTGCTCTGGCAAGCCACGGCACAGTCAGCACGGTCAAGAGCGCTGCAAAGAACAGCGAAGGCTATTATAATAGAAAGCACGTTACTGCAAACCAGGGCGAAACGCTGATTGCCGTGCTCCGCTATGTAGCCAACCTGCTGACCAAGAACATCAGCGGTTTGAAGTCCATTTTGGGCGGTATCGACGCGATCAAGGATTACAAGTCCATCATCAACGCGGTACTTGACCAGATCGGCACCTCCTCCGCAGACCAGATCATCCGTGCGCTGTTCTATCTGCTCCAGGAGAATCCCACCAACGCGTTCTGGAATTACAGCGAATACCAGACCAAGGACTACAAGTTCTCTTATCCCTCCACTGTGGATCAAGACTTCTTGAAGAACATTCCGCCTATGCTGGATGGCCTGATCGGTAGCTTGGCTGATCTGAACAAGCTGATCGCTGACGCTGCCTTTAAGGACAGCACCATCAATGGCATGGTCACCGGCATCGGCAAGGCACTGGACGGTGTGAAGATCAACGACTCCACCAACCTGACCGCCCTGCTGGCTCAGACCGGCATTGACTATTCTACCAAGACCGTTGCCAAGCTGCTCACCGATGAGTCCTATGGCAAGACCTTCGCGAATGCGGCTGCCGTAATCGGCTCCGCCTCCTCCTGGTCCAAGGTCAACACCTCCGCTCTTAAGTGGGGCGTAAAGGATAAGGATAGCTTCTTTAATGCACTGGCTGCTGTAATGCGTCCGTTCTACGGCGTATTGGATGTACTGCTGAATGATGCTTCTCTGGGCATCTTCAACATCGTTCATATCCCCGGCTCCAACGGCTACTCTTCCGTGGTCGTTCCGCTGCTGGAGGCATTCGGCTGCTACAACATTAAGACCCAGTATCAGTACAGAGAGGACATCAACAAGGCCTATGACAACATCCTGTTGGATATTGTCAACTCCCTGTGGGATAAGGTAGAGGACATTCTGAATGCACCGCTGCAGACCCTGATGTCCATGCTGCCCAACCTGGCACTGTTCATTGCCAACGACGGCCTGCTGCAGCTGATCGAGAACCTGTTTACACCGGTTTCCGCTCTGCTGGATGCTTTGAAGCCCATCGTGAATGTGAACACCGTACTGACTCAGGTATTCAAGGCCTTCCATGTGGATCTGAATGGCTTACTGGCTAAGGTTGGCCTGAAGTTGGATCTGAACATTGACCTGTACGATCTGACCGCTATGCTGAAGCCCATCATCGGCGTGGACAACATTGTTCCCCTGCTGAATCAGGTGCTTGGCATGATCAAGATCAAGGGTAAACCCCTGGGTCTGGAACTGATGGATATTGACTGGTTCCAGCTGGCAAGCCACGGCAAGGTGATGACCGATGCTTCTCAGGCTGCCACTTACGGCACGCGCGTGTTTGTAAAGGGCGACGCCTCTGAGACTTTGATTGCCGTGCTGCGGTACCTGGTTGAAGTTGTCAACTACAAGGATAACTACAACACGGTAGCCAGCTTGGTAGGCTCCCTGATCGGTGGATCTGACAACAGCTCCATTACCGATGTGGTAGGCACCGTGCTGAAAATGCTGAAAGGCGACACCGACAAAGTAATCGGCGAACTGTGTAACCTGCTTCAGCAGCTGGGTGGTTAATCCCCCATTCCTAAATGAAAATGGCGTACCTTCGGGTACGCCATTTTTGTTACCCGCCATCGGCAGGCTCCTGTATATAATATATATAATGTATATAATACAAAGCGCTCTTTGGGTGCAGGCTCTCACCTGCCCCGGAGGGCTGCTTTTTTTCGTCAAGTTTTACGGCTTTTTGAATTTTCTTTGCGAAAGCCTTGTATTGCTTTTGCAATTTATATATAATAAGTGCATAGTAACTTTTATCTCGGTGGTGAATACAAATTGCTCGGTAAATACGCCAGAGTCAAGGTCGTTATGCCTATTGGCTCTACGGACGGTACGGGCTATCGGTATCCGCTGAACTACGGCACAGTATACGGTGAAAAGGACCAGACTGCCTACATTATGGGCATCCACCACCCTGTGCGTAACTTTGACGGGCGTGTGATAGCCGTCCTCCGAAACAAAAAAGAAAAGAAATCCATTTGGATTGTGGCGCCCAAGAGCACACGATTCATTGTCAACGACATTTTGGAATATCTGGACCCGGAGCGGGACTTTCCCGGCTACCGGCTGGAGTGCCTTTACGAGAGCAGCTGCGGCGCGGTCATCTTCCATGATATTAAAGGCGAGGTGCGCTACCTGCTGATCAAGAACAAGCGCTCCGCCCACTGGGGCTTTCCCAAAGGGCATATTGAAAGGGGCGAGACCAAGGAGCAGACCGCCCTACGGGAGGTACAGGAGGAAACGGGCTTGCGGGTTAAGCTGATTGAGGGTTTCTCCTGCCTGTCCAAGTATCGGATTCGGGATCGGGTTGAAAAGACGGTAACCATCTTTGCCGCCACCACCCCGAGCACGGTGATCCACATGCAAAAGGAAGAAATTGAGGACTACATTTGGCTCACCTATGACCGGGCGCTGTCGCTGCTGCGGTTCGACAATGACAAGAGTATTCTCATTGCCGCCCACGATTTTCTGGACCAAAACAACATTATTTAACGATGGAATCCATGTGTGCTGAAACTGCCTATTTAATTGAACTGACCGCCGCCTTTTTGCGGGACGAGCCGGTAACCTTGCGCCCGGATATGGATTATCGCAAGCTGTGCGGCATTGCCAAGGCGCATAATCTGATCGCTGTGGTGTACGCAGTGTGCAACAAAGCACCCAATACCGAGGTAATCCCGGAGGACTGCCGACTGGCACTCAGCGAGCACTTCTTTAGCAGCGTGTTCCTGTACGAGCACCAAAGGCAGGGTGTGGAGCGGGTGTACCGCGTTCTCAGCGACGCCGGCATCCCCCATGTATTTTTTAAGGGTGCGATCTTAAAAGAGCTGTACCCGGTACCGGAGTGCCGTCTAATGGGCGACATTGACCTGCTCATTAATCCGGCGAACCGCCAGGCAGCCAAAAAAGCGCTAATGAGCAGCGGCTTTGCCTGTACCGCCCAGAACGGCCCGGTATACGACTACCGCAAGGGCGATGTGTTGCTGGAGGTGCACACAGCACTGATCAGCGATGATCCCCGGTGTGAGACTGCCTTTGCAAACGCCATGGATCAAGCCCAATTTGAGGGCTGCTGCGGCAAATTGGAAGACAATTACCACTTTGCCTATCTGATCGCCCACTTGGCCCACCACTTTCGCTTTTACGGCGCCGGAATCAAGCTGATCCTGGATCTTGCCGTGATGCTGCAAAGGTGCCGGATCGACGAAAAAGCGGTACTGACCTTGTGCGAAAAAGCCGGTTTGGCACAATTTGCCAAGATTGTGCTCACCGTGTGTTATCGCTGGTACGGCGTGGGTACGCCTTATGTGGATGACACAGCGGACTGTGAATCGTTTTTGGTCAGCTACGGTGCCTTTGGTAACGCGGACCGGAACAAAAGCGCCGTCATTGCCCGCCGCCAAATGGAGCAGGGCGAGAAAGCAAGCCCCCTGCGCAGCAAGCTGCGCCTGGCGTTTCCGGCATACAGCCAAATGCGCCGCATACCCTATATTCGATTTTTAGACGGCCACCCCTGGCTGACCCCGTATGCCTGGTGCTACCGTCTGATTTACAACACCCGGCACCGCAAGGACTTTATGGTGCGCACCGCCCGGGGACTGGACAGCGACGATGCCTACGCCGCTGCCAAGGAAGAACTGGAATTCTTTAAGGAGATGGGATTGTTATGATTTTTGGTATCATTTTGCTGGCTATCGCAGCCATTTTACTGGTGTGGTTTGTAGCCTGGTTTATCATCACCCGCGTCAACGGCAACTGCCCGCTGTGCGCCATGGAAAAGATTGCACGCCCCTCTAAGCTGACCATAGACACCACGGACGCACCGAATTACGGCGGCGCTACCGTGCCCCCTATGGGCTGGTCCAGCTGGAACACCTTTCGCCAAAACATCAATCAGGATCTGATTCTGGAGGTGGCAGAGGCCATGGAGGCCAGCGGTCTGGCGGAAGCGGGCTACAACTATATCAACCTGGACGACTGCTGGCACAGCTCTGTACGAGACGAAATGGGTCGCTTGCAAGGGGATCTGGGCACTTTCTCTATGGGGATCCCGGCGCTGATCAAGCAACTGAACAGCCGGGGCTTTAAGGTGGGTCTGTACTCCTCTAACGGGACCCTCACCTGCGAGGATCTACCGGCCAGTTTGGGTCACGAACGGCTGGATGCCAAAACCTTGGCCAGCTGGGGCTGCGAATTCTTCAAGTATGACTTTTGTCATCACCATGTATTAAAGGGTGATGTGCCCATTATTGAAAACCTGCAACTGAACCTGCCGGGTACCACAGAACCGGCACTGATCCTGCTGCCCGGCGAAGCAGAATTTACCGGCAAAGGCCGGGTAGTCAAGTGCAGCGATCTGCCCTCCGGTCAAGGCATCGGTATGATCGGTTACGGCTCCGGCACCGCCGGATTCCGCTTTAGCGTAGAAGCAGGCGGCACCTATGCCCTGACCCTGGCCTATAACAAATCTCTGTGCTTCCACCAGCGCTACCTGCGCATTCGGGTCAACAACGGCAAGGAACATGAGCTGCTGTTCCCCACCACCAAGGGCGCCAGCCCCACCGGCCGTATCCAACTGACGATTGAGCTGCAATCGGGCGAGAACCACCTGTTGCTCTACAACCCGGTGGTTACCCGGGCTGACTCCTCTTACCTGCAATACGCCCGCATGGGTCGAGAACTGCAAGAGGCCACCAAGGAATGGGCGGTCATTACCGGCGAGGAGGAGCGCCCCATCATCTATTCCATCTGCGAATGGGGCTTTGCTTATCCCTACAAATGGGGAGCCAAGGCAGGCAATATGTGGCGCACCACGCCGGATATCATGCCCAAGTGGCTAAGCATTAAGACGATTTATGAGCACAATGTACGCCTGTATGACCACGCCGGTCCCGGGGCCTGGAATGACCCGGATATGCTGGAAGTAGGCAACGGCAAGCTGACAGAGAACGAGAACAGGGCGCACTTCTCCCTGTGGTGCATGATGGCCGCGCCGCTGATCCTTGGCAACGATGTGCGCAAGTTTGTGGACGGCAACAACGAGCAGGTGCGGGAGAACCCCACCTTAAAAATTGTCACCAACAAAAACCTGATCAACATTGACCAGGACCCGCTGTGCAAGCCCTGCAAGCGCATTCGTCGCCAGGCCGGGCTGGATATTCTGGCCCGCCCGCTGCAAAACGGCGATGTGGCCCTGTGCCTGTTTAACAAGGGCACCTCCCGCCGCACGGTCACCTACGACATTAACGCTCTGGCGGACGATGCGTACCTGAACTTCCGCAAAACGCCGGGCAAGTACGAGGTGCATGAGCTGTGGAGCGACGAGTGGTTCAACGACAACACCATTAACGCCACCGTACCCCACCACGGCGTAAAAGTCTATCGTATTCATAATTCCTAATAACATACAAAACAGGCTAAGCAATGTAGATTGCTTAGCCTGTTTTTTGCGTCTGTATTGGTGTATGCTTATTCGTAAATCTGGTGCTCGCCGGTCATCATATCCGTTAAGTGCGTCTCCACCAGCGCCACCGCCCGGGCGGTATCGCCGTTGAGCAGCTGCACCAGCAGTTGCTGCAGGTAATGGTACAGGGACGCCTTGCCATAACGCTGCACATATCGAGCGCCCAACTGCACATTGGCAGTCTTAAAAGAATTATAGATCAGCGGCGCAAAGGTGTTGCCGCTAAGGAAGCTCAGTTCCTGATTATACGCATAAGCCAGCTCTGACACCTGCTGCGGGTCATCCGTCTCGGCCATTTGGTCCACAAAATCCTCCAGCTTTTGCACCTCTGCCTCCGTAATGGCGCGGGCAGTGAGCTTGCGCACGGAAAAACAGTCGATCAGGATCTTAAACTCCAGCAGGGAGCGAATTTCCTGCTCCGGAAGAATACCACCGTTATAGTGCATAATGGACAGAAAAATATCCGACTTGCCCACCCGGCGATAATCTGCCACAAAGGTGCCCACCCGGGGCCGTACCTCTAAAAAACCTTTATGCGCCATCTCCGCAATGCCGCTATTCACTACACCCCGGCTTACATCCATCATCTCCGCCAACTCCCGCTCCGTGGGCAGCTGCGCGCCGATGGGCAGCTCGCCGGACAAAATCTTGTCCTCCACAGACGAAATAAACAATTCCTTCAAACTGGCGGTCTGCAGCTTTTCAAATTCCATAGGTTCTCCTCCTGTGGTTCTTGGTAATACCAGTGACATTGTATCATCTTTGCTACTCAATTTCAACAAAAAACCGCCCCGGTTTTTGCCAATATGTAGAAATGTGCAGCCGGGCTTGTTAAAAGATTGACAATCTACAAAAACAGGACTAAACTGAACATTGAAGCGGGCGGAAAACCGCCCACGGAAGGGTTGCGCTGCGGCGCAAGATGATTTATTTTTAGGAGGAGTTAACTATGTTATTCCAAATCTACGGCGATACTGCGCTGTGGCAGCTGCTGGGCTGGGCATTGGTCTTCACCGGGTTGGTGCTGGCTAACGAGATCGCCCGCCGCTCCAAGGCAGGCGGCATTTTCTTTTTCCTGGTGCTTCCGGCTGCACTGAGCGTGTACTTTATCGTCATCAATGTGGCGGCCGCAAAGGGTGTTGACTGGGCGGTTAATAACGATACGGTGGTCCACATGAACAGCTGGTTCCATTATGCCAAGCTGTATGCTGCCACCGCAGGGTGCATTGGCTTTATGATGCTTAAGTACAAGTGGAGCATCGGCAAGACCCAATGGTTCAAGGTGTTCCCCTTTGTAATTGTGGCCATTAACATTCTGATCGCTGTGGCCAGCGACTTTGAGTCTGCCATTAAGGGCATCAGCGCCGGCGGTGCTACCGGTGGTTGGTGGCTCTCCAGCGAAAATGTGTGGCTGTTCGGCGGCTGGTGGAATATCCTCAACGGCCTGGCCGGTATCATCAACATTCTGTGTATGACCGGCTGGTGGGGTATTTACTCCTCTAAGAACCACCAAGATATGTTGTGGCCGGATATGACTTGGTGCTACATTCTGGCCTACGATATTTGGAACTTTGAGTACACCTACAACAACCTGCCCACCCACTCCTGGTACTGCGGCCTGGCCCTGCTGCTGGCCCCCACCTTTGCCAACCACTTCTGGAACAAGGGCGGCTGGATCC
>ERZ827088.1648-NODE-1648-length-26699-cov-2.979282_pt1 | contig 26699 bp, 22 predicted proteins | sample MGYA00519922_ERZ827088 | MGnify/ENA primary metagenome ERZ827088 (study PRJEB31778, sample SAMEA3449254) | human gut metagenome | biome: human gut; feature: human-associated habitat; material: faeces | place: United Kingdom | collected 2010/2012 ...
GACGATATCCGTCACCACTCTGCGCTCCAGCTCCTCGAAGGTGGAACAATCCCCCAGATCTTCGGCCTTGCAACTGGCGATGGCCTGCCGCAAGTTCAATTCCTTGGCGACGATGCCGGAGATACGGGCCAGCCGTCGGTGCCAGGTGCGGTGCCTGCGCCAGTTATTGCAAAAAAGAGATGCCACACGGGCCAGCGGGCCTTCCAGCCGAAAATGGGCCAGCGAGGCGGGCAGCTTTTCCCCCAGGCTGTTGGCCATGTCCGTGACCAGCAGGCAGCGGAGCAGGTGTCGCAAGGAAAACATCGTCGTGCCGTCCGCCTGCGGCACGCCCGCATAGTTGAATTCCGTGCGGACACAATCCCAGAAAAACGGCGCCAGCCCATATTTTTCCACTTCCTTCCAAAGCGGAGCGGCCTCTTCCGCCATGACAGGCTGGTCTTCCGGGTATTGCTCAAGGAACAGCCGGATAAGGATCTCGTCCAAATCGGCTTGCTCCGCACGCACAAGGACCGCCAGCATCCCCATATCCAGTTCACGTTCCCCGGCGTGTGGCGTGATATGGCGCTTGAGGCGGGCCGTACGTTCCTGGGAGGCGAAAAATTTTTTTCTCAGGGTCAGGTGGGAACGCAAGGCCGTGGCTTCCAGCCCCAGCTCACCCAGAAGGATGGTGGCGGTATCGGCACTGAAAGTACGGGAATACAGGCGGATGTTCAGCAGCCAGTCTTCCTGCGGCGGGGGCGCGACCTGAGGAGAATAGAGCAGGAACCGCTGCCCAGTCTTTTCCAGTTCCAGCATGACTTTGAGCTCCAGATCCCCGATTTCGTCCCGCCGAATCAGGGTAACTCCGTGCGCTTCCAGAGGCAGCTGGGGCAGGATCTCCGAAAATTCTCCCTGCTCGTCATCCCAGAAAACAATGGGGCTGTCATCGGAAAAAAGCGGGAACAGGGATCGTTCAATAGTGTCGATACGCATGGGGATTGTCTGCCATTCTTGAAAAGGAACGACGCACCGGGAGGCGTCATCGTCCGCAGGGGATGGAAAGGGAACCCACAGCCGCCAGCCTTTATCCCTTGCCGGGAACAAGGGCCTCCAGCCTGGTCAGCCAGGCATGGAAGTGCGGGCAGCGGGCGCGGATGGTGTCGATGCCCACCAGTTCGGCCGTATCCGGGCCATCCAGCACCTTGTTGTACCGGCCGTTCAGGTGGAGGATGCGTTTTGACGGCGCTGTTTCCGGGCCGCAATTGATGTCCTCCGGCGTGGTGAAAGCATCGGCCACGGCCTGGACGGCCGGTGTTTCCACGGCCAGCATTTCCGCCAGAACAGCGGGATCGGAAAACAGCATCCCTTCAAATTCATGCATGGCGAAATAGGGGATGAAGCGGTAGGCCACCCCGGAGGGGAGCTCCCCCGCCATGCGGGCGCTGGTGGCTTCTTCCAGCCGCAGGGCTTTTTCCGTGGCGGCCGCCGTTGCCGGAGCGTCCAGTCCGTCCCAGTCCCCGGCAAGGCCGTAATAATCCAGCAGGGTCGTCACATAATGGCCCTGCTGGTGGATGCAGGCTTTCACGTCCCGCAACAGGCGGGCGAAGGTCACATGGCCGCCGGTATCGCCGATGAGGGACGGCAGCAGGAGCAAGCCCCTGTCCTGCATGTACGGGGCCAGCACCTGGATGACGAAGTGCAGCTCGGTCTGTCCCTCGCAAATGACATGGACGATCACGGGGCTACTCATGGCGTGGCCCCCCGTCGATGACGTTTTTGCGCCACAGGGTGCCGAGGGAGTAGTCCTGCAACCAGCAAGCGCAGGCTTCGGGATCGAGGCGTTCGAAGACCGAGGCCCCCTCCCGGCGATTGACCACCACCACATCCTCCGGCGCGAAGTAATCCACCAGGGCCGCGGATTGTGTGGCCAGGATGATCTGGGTGGTTTCCGGCACAGCCTTGACCATTTCCGCCAGCAGGGGCAAGGCCTGCGGATGCAGGCCCAGTTCCGGCTCGTCGATGAGGATGAGTGACGGGGGCTGGGGCTGAAGCAGGGCCGTGGCCAGGGCGATGTAGCGCAGCGTGCCGTCGGAGAAGTGATAGGGCTTCATGGGATAGTCGGAGTTTTTCTGTTTCCAGTCCAGCCGCACTTTATCCTCCAGCGGCGAGGTGAACAGAAAATCCTCAAAAAACGGCGCCACCAGCCGGATGGCCCGCACGATGCGCTGATAGCTGCGCGGCTCGTTTTTGCTTAGGGCACGCAAAAAGGGCGCGAGGTTCTCCCCATCCGGGCGCAGATAGGCCGTATCCGCCATGTCCGCCGAACGGCGCATGGGGGAAAGGTGGCTGGTATCATGGAAATGGTAGATGTTCCATGAGGCTACTGCACGATAAGTATAGCCCTCAATAGTTTTGGTATCTTTATATTCAGGAAGAACAGATTTTTCATTATCCTCATACTCGTGCGTTGTATTGTCATAAAATCCACAATATGTTGCTTTTTCTGATGTGAGAATAAAAGTTTCATTGACTGTTGGTGAAAGAATACATTTATAAATATTAGCCTTGCTTCTTAGAGAAAATTCAATTTGTGGTGTGACACGGGAACCGTTGAACAACAGAGCCTCACTGCCACCGTTGGTGGCAACATAGTTATCCAGACCGCTGACCGGCAAGCCGGGCAGGGAAAAGCCGCACATGGCCCGCAGCAGGCGGAAAAAGTCCATGAAGTTGCTTTTGCCCGCACCGTTACCGCCGATCAGGATATTCCGCCGCTGCAAGGCGAAATTCTCCAATGCCCGGATGGATTTGAAGCCCTTGATGGTGATGGCGTCGAGACGGGGCATGGTCACTCCTCCTTGCCGCCGGTGATGGTCTTGCTTTCGGCCAGCAGATCCGCCAGTTTGGCATAGTTGACCTTGACGCCGTCGTCCAGGTCAAGCTGGATGTTCTGGTCGGCGTAGTGGCGCAGCAGATCATCAAAGTGGCGAAGTTCGTCCTGCTTTTTGAGCAGGAGCTCCCGCTGCTTTTTGAGCGCGTTCCGGCTGCTGGTGCTGCCCGCGCCGGCTTCTTCCCGTTCCAGCAGTTCCAGGCGGGCCGCGATCTTGCCCTGCAGGGGCGTCACATAGGCGGCGCGCATGCGCGGCAGGGTGTTGCTGTTGAAGCGGTGCAGGTAGACCAGGCATTCAAAGGCCTTGTGCTTGCCGCTGGAGAACAGCCAGTAGATGGGCCGCTTTTTGTAGACCTTGCAGTGCCAGTCCTTGAAGAACTTGCCGCTGAGCCAGCGGCGGATGGTGGCCTCGGGCGTTTCCCCGCGTTTGGGGTCGAGCTGGTCGGCCACAAAGCGCAGGTTCTCCTCCAGGCTTTCCTCGCCCCAGACCGCCAGACAGAATTCTCGAAAACGATGGGCCGCGTCGTCATCGAACCACGGCATATCGCCCAGGGGCACGATGCCGTCCTCATCCGCCGGGAAGGTCGTGTACTTGTCCGCGTCAAAGCCCGCATTGCCCGCAGCGGCGTAAACGAGGCCCGCCGCATCCAGGGAATACCGGCCCATCATGCAGCCGATGGCATAGGAGAGCAATTCCTTGACGCTGTCCGCCCGCAGCCGGTCTTCCAGAGCCGTCCGGGTGGCCGCATCGGCCTGCTCCGCATCCACGCCGTAACGGTAGAAGGGATTGCAGGTCAGGGTGATCTCCTTGAGGGGCACGTCCGGCGTCAGTTCATCCTGGAGGCCGTAGGCCTCGATGAACACCCTGTTGTTCTCCTCCTCCAGACGCTGCATCTCCCCGGTCATAACCTGCCAGGCAGCCCGCACGCCGGTATAGGCCGCCGGGAGGCTGTGGGAGCGGTATTCCGGGCGCAACAGGGGCAAGGACTGGAAATCCCATGAACGTTCATAAGCATTCCAGTCAGATAAAGAAATTTTAATTATCTCCTGTGAATTAAATGTAATGTTATCTTTATGAGAAAATATAATAGGGAGTGATTTCAAGTTTCCAACTTGAAAATTTAGTGTTGGATTAAATATTTTTAATATGTAAATACAGGCAGGAGAACATAGAAAAGCTGTAAAATATAAAGGAGATTCTACAAATAGAGAAGAGCCGGCAACATCAAAAACAAAACCATGCGGAGTATAGCGCGCCGCAAAATTAGAACTTGAAATAAATGTCCAAGTAACACCCTCTTGAAAATATCGTTCTTTCCCATCGTGCCTGTGACCTGAAAAACTGTTCATCATATTTTGTCCATATGCATCATAGCGTAGAGCAAAATCACAGTTTCCAAACCACTTTCTATATTCTCCACCTTTATTATATGGAAACCATTTTGCATGAGATAGAAGAACTTTTTTTTGTGTGTCTATATTTTTATCAAAATCATTAATATTTATTTCTGTCCAACGACGTACAACAGATTCATTATTTCCTGTTGTAAGGCCATGCCTTACATCAGCTAAAGATGAAAGTTGTGAGCTATTAGAAAAAATTTTTCTAAAAGAATTTTTCACCCAATACGCCACAGGGCTTCCCGGAATCTTTTTGAAATTTTCGGCAGTGGCGGTGAAAAACCAGCCGCAGGCAGGGTTTTGGATGGCCTCCAGTGTTTTCGGCCCCTGATTTTCAGCACCCCGGAAGTCGGACAAGCGGATATAGCTCCCCTTATAGCGAGGCAATTTGCTGTTTTCAAAGGTATAGGTACAAATGGGGACCGTAGCACCGTCAAAGCCGGAATATTCCAGTTGGACAAGGCTGGTGATACATTTTTCCGAGATGATGAACTGGCGCAGCTTCTCGTAAGAGGAAATGAACATCCAGACAAAGGGCGACATGAATCCTAATTGTCCGTGTTCCCGGGTCAATTCAAGATTTCTGAGGATAAAGGCTGAGAACAGGTCGCTTTTGGCGTCGTTGTACTCGTCTTTCAAAAAGGTTTTCAGCGCGGCATTCTGGCCCTTGCCGCCCATATAGGGCGGATTGGCCACTACGCAGTCATAGGTGCGGGACAGCAGTTCCGCCTGCCGCAGCAGCGGTTCCAGGGCCTCGGCCTGGGCGCGGCACAGCTCGCTGCCCGTATCCCGGGCGTTTTCTAGACAGCGGCGCAGGTCGGGCAGGGCCCGGCGCAGGCTGTCCGGCACGCGCAGCAAGGAACCGAAGGCATCCGCCTGGGCGAACAGGCGCAGCAGGGCATCCAGGGCCTGAGGCAAGTCGCCCGCGTCGGCAGTAGCGGGGCGGGCATCCAGCAGGCTCAACTGGCGCGCGTCCCCATTGGCGGGCAGGTCTTGCAGCAGGCAGTCCGCCAGCGCCTTACGGGCAGCCTGATCCTGCCACAGGCGGGAGGTGCGCAGGGCCATGACGTTCATGGCGGGCGGGGCTTCCAAGATGCGGCTGTCATCCTTGCGGGCCAGCATGAGCAGGACGAACTGGGTCAGTTGGGCCGCTCGCGGATCGATGTCCAGACCAAAAAGGTTGTTTTCCAGGATCAGGCGCGGGATGCGGCGGCTGCGGTAGCCGCGTTCCTGATAGATGCGCTTGAAGATATTGTAGGCCTCCACCAGGATGTGGCCCGAACCGCAGGCCGGGTCCAGCAGGGTCAGTCGTTCCGGCTCCAGCCCTGTGGGCGTGGCCGCCGCCAGTGCCTCACGCACCCCGTCTTCCTGCGCCGCCGGTTCGATGTAATAGGGCATATGTTCCCGCAGGGAGGAATCCGGGGTGGCGGCCAGCCACTGACGGCCCAGGGTGTTCTGCACCATGTACTGCACGATCCAGTTGGGCGTGAACAGCTGGGTGGCGGCGGGGATGTCTTCGGTCTTGACCGTCTTGCCGATGACGGCGGCCTTTTTTTCCGAAATGTAGAACTGGTACAGCCAGCCGATGATCTCCACGCTTTCCCAGTCCTCGTCCGGGATCTCGCGCACCAGACGGCGGATGACGGAATCGGAATAGAGCAGATTGTCCGGCAGCAGCAGCTCCGAGGTATCGCTGACCTTTTCAAAGAGCAGCGGCAGGCAGGCGTGCAGGGCGTTGCACTGGGCGATGAGCAGCAGGTGATAGAGCTCCTCTTCCCTGTCCCCGGCAAGGCGCAGCTCGCGGGCACGGGCCAGCACCTCCGCCGGAAAGACTGTATCGTCCAGATCCGCCAGATGATCGAGGATGGCGGGCAGGCCCGTGGAAGATTCGCTGCCCAGCACCATGCAGCCGCAGGCAAGCCAGCCGCGCAGCTCCATGAAACGCAGGGCCACAAAGCGGTTGAACCAGGTATAGGCGGCCTCTTCCATCACCTGCTCAAAGCCGCGCCGGGCCACATCCTCCACCAGTTTCTGGCGTTGCAGGGCAAAGGCACGCGGAAAAGCCTGACCGCCGATGATGGCCACATCCCCGGAAATCTGCGCGGGCAGGCTGTCTTTTTCCGTGATGCCCAGCGCATGGGCGCGGGCGGTGACGGCCTGGATGAAATCCCGGCGGGCGGCGGGAGCGTACTTCTGGACGGCGGTTCTGTTCATGGCGAAAATCCTTTGCGCTGTGACGGCGTTACAGCCATACGGGCACACTGGGGCCCGGCGTCCGGTCGTACGGTATGGCCGGTACGGTAGGCCCACGGTGGGGAAAGAGTTTACTCAACGACAAGGCGCGTGCTGTCATCCAGCCGGGCCAGCAACTGCACTTTCAGCTCGGTGATGAAGCGCTCTACGTCTTCGGCGTTTTCCAGTGTCCTGTGGCTGACCAGCTGGGCCACTTTGACGTGCCGCCGGGGCTTGGGCCGCGGCGCTCCGTCCTGCCCGGGCGTGCCGGTACCGGCGGGATGGGCCAGTGCGTCCAGCTCTTCTTCGGCCTTGTCCCGCTGTTCTCCCAGCTCCAGCATGATGTACGCCACTTCTTCCGGTGTCCAGGCGGCGGTCACGCGCTGGCGCAAGGACTGGAGCGGGTGCAGGATACGGTTCCTGTCCGCGTCGGTGGCCTTGAGGCTGTCCAGCCTGTCCCGCACGGCGGCAAGGCAGCCGTCCACATCGTCCAGCGCTTTCTGGCGGGCTCCGGCCAGCTGGGCGGCGGCCACCTCCTCGATGCAGGCCAGCAGCCCGTCGATATCCTTGATGAGGTTGTAGGGCTCCTGATGGGAGCGGATGCTTTCCAGCTTTTTCAGGGCCTCGGCGGCTTGGGCGTCTTTTTGCAAGCTGCTGCGGCTGGACTGGTAGCGGTTCAGGGCCGCCAGCAGCCTTTCCCAAACAGGTTTCTGAGTCTGGAAAAAGTCGCGCAGGGTGTCCAGATCTTCACGGACATCCCGAAGGACATCGGCTTTTTTGCCTATGTCACGGGCAAAGGCGGCATCATCGCGGACCCCGCAGAGCGGCGCCAGCACGCTGCGGCAATCCTCCAGCAGGGCCGCGCCGGGATACTGGCCCGAAGCCAGCAGATCGGCATAGCCGCCAAGAGGCCGCTGCCACTGCGCCAGCAAGTCCCGGAAATCCCGTACCGCCTCGTCCGGTGTGTTGCCCGCGATCTTGCCGCTCAATTCCTGATACAGCGCCCTGAGCTTGCGGATGTCGGCCTCGGCAGGCTTGTGCCGCAGCGTGATGCAAAGCGTTTTCCATGCCTGGGTCTTGAGGAGCTGTTCCAGCAGCGCTTGCGGGGGCATGTTGTCCGTCTCCGCAGTGCCCAGGACAAGGTTCACGGAGCCTGCCATGTACAGACGGGCCACCAGAAGCACGATCTCCCATTCCGGCCAGCCGAAGGGCTTGCGGGAAAAACGGTTTTGCAGGTCCGCAAGGCTGAGAACAGCCCCGCTTTGCATGCGCAGATGGCCTTCCACCGCCTTGACGGCCTCGGGATTCACCTGGCCCAGACTTTCCAGCAGAGCATGCTGCCCCACGGTATTGCTCAGCATAACGGACCTGATCTCGGCCCGGCATTTTTCCTCGGAATCCTGGAGCGAACGCAGACGCGGAAATTCGTTGTACAGATTCCGCACCAGATAGTCGAAGGCGCTTTCCAGCAGATTTTTGGCGGAACTTCGCGCCTGGGAGGTCAGGGAAAGCGTGTTGCCGGCACTATAGACATCCGCCTGCAACAACAGCTTCTCCAGCCTGCGCTGCAAGCTTTGCCTGCGGTCTACGTTCTCATCCTGACGCTCGCGCAAGATGCGTTTCTGCACCGGCGTATCCGCCGTGCCCTTGGGACCCTTGATATATTTGTCCGTCTGGCACCAGATGGTCACTTCCCTGTCCAGCAGGGGATCTTCCGCCAGCTTGAACAGCAGGCGCCCGGGCTGCGGGCTTGTGTACAGCACACACCGGGCGGCATCTAGCGAGGGGAAATCATCATGGAACTGGGTGATGATCTCCACAGCCATGTCCTGTTCACCCCGGGCGGCATGGGGGTGACCGTCCAGCAGGCGCGCGAACTCATAGTCGCGCCGGAAATCCTTCATGCGGAATTTGGTCTGCCCTTTCAGGATCTCGTCAAAGAACAGGGTCTGCAACAGGGCCCGCTGCTCGGCAGCGCTCACGGGCTCGCGCTTGATCTCGCGGGAAATGTCCCGTTCCTCGTTGGTCAGGAAATAGTACAGCTCCCCATTGCGGTTGATGAGCGTTTCCTTTTCCAGCCGCTGGAGCGACTCCTGAAGGGCCCGCTTGAGGGCAAGACGGTCGGTATCCACCTTGTCGACAAAGAGCGTGACCAGATTATCCACGTTGGGCTTGATGAGTTCCACATAGCGGATGAGGAAAAGCGTCTTCAGAACGCGGCTGTCCAGGGGCTGCACAAGGCCGGGATTTTCCGCCGCACGGTCGATAGTGGCCTTGACCACCGTATCAAGGAAGCTTTCGATGGAGGGATAGAACGCATCCAGAGGTACCAGCGCCCCGATCTCACCACCCGCCACGCTGCGGACCGCGGACTGGAAGGCGTCCAGCATGGAGCGCTCGCCACGGCTCAAATGCGATCCGGTGGCGCCCGCCTTGCGTATGGATTCAAACACCTTCTGGATCAGCTGGAAATGATAGGGCGCGAAGGGATAGGTGCTTACAAAATCCGTCTCGGAAGCAAAGTTTTTGAGCGTGGCGCAATCCCCGGTAAAGGAAAGCTGGTTGTTCAGGATATCCTTTTTGGCCTGATACAAAGGCGCCAGCGCCTCCCTGGCAGCATCGGTCTTGCGCAGCAGGCGATACCGGATGACCTCGTCGGTGTTGGAGCTGGACAGGGACAGCCGTGTTTTGAAGCGCCCCTGGATCTTGGAAAAGTCATTGGCCTTGCTGGCCTTCACCTCGCCAAGGACGGCCTCGATATCGGCCTGTGAAGTCACGATGACCCAGGCCCGTCCACGGCAATGGGTTCCCAGATTTTCCGTGATGGTCTGGAGCTGGAGCATCCGGCGGGTATCGCTGCCGATGAACTGGCCTACCTCGTCCACAAGAAAGATCACACGACGCTGCCCGCCCTGCTTTTGGATGTACGCGGCCACAGATTTGGCAAAATTGTCGATGGACGCGACAAAGCTCGCACCCTCGTCATCAAACCATTTGGCTGCGGATTCCTGCGTCATGCCGAGTGTATGGGCAAGGGCCCCGATCAGGGGATCGCGGTAAAAAAGGAAGGCGTCCCGGTTTTCCTGCCAGGAGCAGCCGGACAGTTCCTGGAATTTCTGCTGAAAGGCGTCATAGCAGCCCCGCCCATCGAGATATTCTTCCATGGCCGCGATATAGGGGATCTCTCCGTGATACCCTCGCATCTCGTTGAAGACACGCCAGAAAACACCCAGGATGGCATCATCGCCGTCCTGCATGTTGGCCCGGCTGTCGATATTGAACAGGATCACGTCGGTATCGGTATTCCCGGCGGTCAGGATATCGGCCATCAGTTTCTGGTCGGCGATCTTGTCCCGGAAAAAATCCACCGCACGCCGCCGTGTGCCGTCACTATCGTCCCTGGCCTCGCGGTTTTGCAGCAAGTAGGAAAGTATCTTCAAAAAATGCGATTTGCCGGAACCAAAGAAGCCGGAGATCCAGACGCCCATATTCCCGGCAATGGCAGGATCATCCGCACGGCGGAGCGCCTGGACGTAGGCATCAAAAAAATCCCGGAAATGACGGTCAAGCTCGCGCGTGACCACATATTCTTCCAGCTCCTGCCAGATGACGGCATCATCCTGCTGTTCAGCTTTGACCACGCCATTGATGGGGCGGAATACATCCTTTTCAAACAGGGAACGAATCTTCATGACAGCTCCGGCGTCCGGTTACGGGACCAGACGGAATGCTCGATAATAATTCTGGGCAGACAATCTGCCGAACAGGCTCAGGCTCTGCTGGTCGTAGATGCCGGGATAGAACATGACCAGCGGGGTATGCCCCATACGTGAATGCAGATTGTTGAGCAATGCGTGGGACCGCAACAATGGCCAGCACTCACCCACACCGTGCAGCAGGACCAGCTGCTGTTCTTCCGGCTTCACCCGCCGTACAAAAAAATCCGCCAGCTTCGTCTCATTCAGGGGACCGCGCAAGGCCGTCAGCAGTGCCGCGTTGTCGCGCGATCTCTGCATGGCATACGCAGCTTCAAGGATCTTGCGCTCTTTGAGGTAATCCACGGCAAGCTGGAACATGTTTACCATCCTGAAACGCAGATTGGGACAACGTTTGAAAAGATGCCCGGGCAAGGCCGTCAGCCATTGGCGTACAAAAAGTTCCTGCTCCGCCGGATAGTCAAAAATGTAAAAGCCGATTTCATTGCCTATCCCGGCATTGCCAAGCAATTCCGGGGAAATGATGCGGTCAAACGCGCTGTTCAGTCTGTCGGCCAGGCTCACAGCAGTCCCTCCATGCAGGTCCGGGCATATTTCCGTTGCGGGGAAGCCAGGTACTCTCGTACGACGTCAGGCAAATACAGCGGCAGGATCCGGTAGGATTTTCCTTCCAGCACACCGCTTTCCACCAGCAGTCTGAAGATGACATTCCTTAGCTTCTGGACTGTAGCAGCTGACCACTTTTCCATATCCGGCTGAAGGCTGACACATTGTGCGAAAAAATCTTCCCAGTCACGGAACGTCACATCCGGCTTGTACCGCGCAATGCATTCCCGACTGATATACACTAAAAAGTCGCCCACAAGGCGATGGCAGCCAGCGATGGCCGCAAGAAGCAGGAGTGAGGCTTCAGCCTTATCTCCCCGCACGACGACAGCCAGCGAGCGTTGATCCATAGTTTTCAGACGAGGAATGATCAGACCGACCATTTTTTTGGTAGTGGCCGGACTGCGCTTTTGCAGCAGGTTCTGTGCCAAGCTCACTGACAACAATTCGTCCGCACGCCTGCCCGCCAGCAGCTGTTCTGCCAGGATGCGACTTTCCTGCAACAGCAGGCCGCCACCGGTAATATTTGCACTGAACATGAGACTCCTTTTGCCAACGCTATCTTTTTTCAAATACCCGCATAGATGGAGGGTGTCCAGCAGGGGACGAACCTGTGCGCCACGGCATGCGGCCTGTCTGGATACGAGCCACGACGCCAACCACCCGCTGGACGCGCGGATCGCTAACGCCGGATTTTGCCTTATTTTGCTCCCGTTATGCTGGCCCGTACCACAGACAGGGGCAGCATAAGCGTCAGTTCATTGATGGGAGAAGAGGTGAAGCCGCATCCCTTGTAAAAAACTTTGGCACGCTCATGCAGGGCATGGACCAGAATGGCCCGTATACCCGCAATGTGCGCTGCCTGTTCCGTGCGCAAAATGGCATCCCGCAGCAGAGCGCGGCCTATACCCTGTCCTTGAAGGGACGTATCCACAGCAAGGCGGGCCAGCAACATGACAGGGATGGGATCAGGCATATTGCGACGGATTCTTCCCGGCACGAGCGCGTGGCTGACGCTCCCCACTGCCAGCGAGTAATAACCAACCACGTCATTGGAACGCGTAATGACGTAGGTACGGCTGGCTCCACTGGCTTCATTTTTGCGGGCTCGCGTCTTGAGCCAGGTATCCAGCAGGGACTCGCCGCAACAGAAGGAGTCCAGATAGTGATGCGCTTCCAGATGACAGGGCGCGGAAATCTTCATGCTACTTGTCCCAGGGCGCAGAAGTATTCAACAACTGGGCAAGAGCAGGATCAGGCCGCACAGGAGTGTCCAGTGCTTGCGTGAAGGCATCCCATTGTTCCGACGAAAGCTGGAAATGCGTCTTTTCCGCCAGAACGTCCTCGGCATGTCGTACGGCCAAATCCAGAATAAAGGCCGTGCGCGACTTGCCCAGTAACTGGGCCGCGCTGTCAATGAGTGCCTTCTGCGCGGCGGGAATACGCACATTGATGACTTCGGTAGCTGTGCTCATGGCGGTAACCTCCTTGATTTCAACTAAAGGATAAAATGGTATTATTGTCAATACGATGTATATACAAATTTGTCTTTGATAATCATCAGCCGCTATCACCTCCTCATGTGTAGCCGTCGGGGCACACCTATTTGTTGCCCAAAACGCTGTTCAAGCGCGTCAGCGCAGGCAACAAGCTCTCGTGTACGACGCTCAAGCGCTGCAAGTGCCGCATCAATGTCTGCTGTCCCTCCCGTAGCTGGAGGACCTCCCGGCGCAAGGCCTGAATCTGGCGTCCCTGATCCTCCATGCGGGTCTGCTGGCCGGAAAGCCATGTTTCCTGCCGGTGCAGCTTCGCGGCAAGTTCTCCTTCCAGGGCCAGCAGACTTTCTTTCAGTATCCTTTCCATTTCGGTCATGTGTTACCTCCGCACCACTTCCCAGGCGTCCCGTTGGCCCACCTTGCCCGCATTGACGATCTGCTGTCCCGCTGGTGTCAGAAGATAGATCTTGCCTTCGGCCTGATACGGCTCCAGCCCCTTGAAGCTGTTCCAGAGCGAGGCATTTTGCGTTTCCAGCTGTTCCCGCCGGGCACTCAGGTTTGAAATCTCCTGCTCCAGAGCCTTGATTCGGTACTGTGACAGCATCAGCAGGCCCCAGATAGTCAGCACCGACACAATCAGGATTGCACAGCTCCACAGCAGGACCAGTCGATAAGGACGGCTGAATACCGTCCCCATAGTCCGGCAGCGGGAGCTGATGTTCTGCTCCAGCTGTGTCAGGCTTTCGAGGATAACGTTTTCGGTTGTAGCCAGCGCGCTTTTCGATGACGCTTGCAAATGCTGCTGCAAGGCGTGAAAGTTCTCCTGAAACAGAGCTTCTGTCGCCAGCCTTTCTTTCTCGGTTCTGGCCCGCAGTTTCTCGGCCAGTGAGGATGCACTGTTCTGCATAGATACCTCCCTTGAGACGGAGCTTGTCGCCGCTCTCCGGCTCATGGACAGTGAGATAGTTTTTTCCCATGCGGCCGATTTTCAGACCGGCTTCCTCCAGAGCCTGAATGATGTCCTCCCGCGTGCGGATTTTTCCCTGCTCCAGAAGCGTCAGCACATAGTCATGCACAGCCTGCCGGTTTTCCTCCCGTTGATTTCTGCCGGGCTTTCTGCCCCAGCGCAGCAGACGCGCCGCATGGAGATCGGCATGGTCCGGCGTACACAGGCGCGCCCGCTGCGGATCATCCGGTCTGGCCCAGCCTTCCCGGATATTGTGCAGGTCGCGAAAGACATCGAAATCCTTTTGCCAGCCGGGCGGGCATGGATTGAAGGCCCGGCCGCTGGAAAGCTCCACGCGCGGAATCACAAAATGCAACTCATGATGCCCGGCGTGGCTGTGCCGAACCCAGAGAATTGCCCGCTGATCTTCTTCCAGCCCGGCAAAGGCCACAGCCTCGAAATCATCCATAACGCGCTGTTCCTGTTCCGGCGTTACCGTATCTTCGGGATGCCAGGAAAGAACCCCGGCCGTAAAACGCCATGTCGTATCCAGCGAATCAATCAACGCCCGCGTTCGCTCCACATCGCCGCGCAGGACTTCCGGCGGATGTGCGTCCCGCCCCGGATAGTCCGGCCGTACCAGATAGCGCGTGGGGGCGCTGCCGTTTCCTCGTCCATGAGGAAAAACCTTCATATACATGATGGCTCTCCGGGAGGGGGCGGGGCTGTGTCTTTCGCAAGCAACGCCCGTTCAAGGCTGGCCAACGCCGTCAGAATCTCCACAGCTTCGGCACGGCTTTTCCAGGTGTTGGCCCAGCGGGCAAGCTGATTAAGATTGGCCCCGATACGCGCAAGCTGCCGGATACGCTCTTTCTCCAGCGGTGTTTGTCGCAGACGATAGTCCAACGCCCTTTGACGCAGAAAATCCGTAACGGTCTGTCCCTGCATAGTAGCTTTGGCAGTAATGGCTTCTTTCTCCTTCGGTGTGACGCGCAGCTTGAGCCATGCGCTGCGCCTTGCCGCTGTGCTCATGTCCTTTCCTGCCTTTGTCTTTTGTGCGGGGTCGAGGGGCGGCACGCCCCCGCCAGCCCCGGCAGGGGGCACCGCGTCAGCGTGTGCCCACAACGGGTAGGCTGGCTCTGCGGCCTGCCGCCATATTTCAGATACGCTGCCTTGACTGGCAGGGGATATCCCTTTGCGAAGAATGCGAAATAAGAAAAAAGCGAAATAAGCGAAAAAAGATTCATGATGCGTCACCTCTTTTTTCGCCAGATTCTCTTTTTTCGCTTATTTCTCTATACTCGCTTTTTTCGCACAGACAGAGAATCAGACGCGAACGTCCGCCGGTCTTTTCCCGGGAAATACTGATGCGCCGCTGGGCTTCCAGCTGCTGCAAGACTGGTTGCAAACGTTCTTTCGGGACATGCCCGTGAAAGACCCGGCTCAGTTCCGTTGCCGACATCGGCCCTCGCCGGAGTGCGGCCAGAACCTTCTCTTCCAGAGGGTCTGCTCCCCGGCTGCCGAAAATGTACATGGCTGATGCCCGGGCATAGCTCCACATGGCCAGCGCGGCCTGCAAATGTCCGGCGTCTATCTGCTCCTGTCCATCCAGCAGGGCATACACAAGGGCAAGGCGCAATGTCTGGGCCTCGGCACGATTTATCAGACAGCCCACAAGGCCTATGTGCTCTCGGGAGAGTTCCGGGTAGACCTCTTTCCAGACCGTCAGTCCCCTTTCGCTCATTCGCATGAGGCCGCGCTTCTGCGCCCGGGCGATCAGCCTCCACAACTCCTGTTGCAGGGGAGCAAGTTTCTCCTCCGGCATGGGAGACGGCAGAGGAACCAGCTTTGCCCGGCGGGCGCATATCCAGAGAAAGCGATTGCCAAAGCCGTTGAAGGCCTGCACATCTCCCAGACTGACGGCAAGCTCCTGCATGGTGATATGCGTCAGGATGTTGATATGAGCGCCTCGCACCGTGATGGGATTATTCTTTGTCAGGGGCGCATAATCGCCGGAATCCCAGAAACTGCGGATGCCCATGGAAAGCGTATTGCCTTCGCGCCGTGTGCAGGCCAGTCCGCTGGCAAACTCCTCATCCATGACGAGCAGACGCTTGTCCCCTTTCTCGCGCAAAACTTCTTCCGGGTGGGCGGCCTGCCAACGCTCCCGTTCGGCATCAGATTCCTCCCGGACATGGAAAGCCAGTCCCTCTCCGGTGGAAAGCGGGCCGCTGCTTTCCCGGGCAGGCAAAGGCAGTTTCCATGCCTGTAAATCCGAAGGGCGGCAAAACTGACGTCCGAAAAGGCGACTTACCGGATGCCGGGAGGTTCCTTTGCGCGCCTTGCTGGAATTGCCGCAAATAACGGCAAAAAGACGGGGCGGGTGGATAGTTTCTCCGACGTGGATATGCGGCCCGTATTTGGGAGCAAGCCCGTAGACTTCCGCACAAAAGCGCACCAGTGCCGTTATGCAGACCGCTGCCGGGTCCGCCTCGCTGTCTCGCGTGGCCAGCCGGACAAATTCTCCCAGAATACCGGGACAGGCTTCCCAGGAAAACGTCGGCCAGCTGTGCAGCTCCAGCTCCACCGGTTCGTCTGGCCGCAGGTGTTCGTCCTGCATGACGTGCAGGCCCGGAAAGCGTTCCTGCGCGTGGCGCAAAAAATCCGCTGCCGGAAGGGCCTGTTTCAGACACTGCCCTATATCCATATGCTCGGGAACTTCATCCGCCAGATCCCACGCCTCGGGCAGTTCGGAGGGGGGCAGAACACACAAAGGCATAACCTCCTGTTCTGCGAGAACAGTCAGCAGGGAACAGACCGCACGAAAGCCCGGCGCATCGTTATCCGGCCAGATCGTGACGCGTCGGAAACGCAGCGGCGCATAGGCAGATCGGCAAACAGCGTTTGCGCCGCCGCTCCATGTCAGAACAGCATACTCCGGGAAAAGACGCTGTGCGGCATCCGCTGTTTTTTCTCCTTCCACTAGCAGTACCGGCGCTTCCGGGCGAAGAGCGAGTCCATGCAGGCCATACAGGGGGCGCGGCTCCGGCAGGGCCTTCCAGAACCAGCCGGGCGAGCCCGTTCCCCCTTCCCGACCATAGGACAGAGGCAGAATGACCTTGCTGCCGTCTTCGCGTGAAAAGCGCGCGACACAGGCAAGCAGGCGTCCAGCCTCATCCAGATAGCGCCAAAGCTGCGTATACGTCCCCAGCTGTCCATGCCGACGCGGCGGCTCCGGCGCTGAAGGAGGCACAGGCAACAGGGGGATAAAGGAACGCACCGGCGCAGGGGAAGATGTTGTTGCGCAGTCCGGAGAAAGCGCATACCGCCGGGCCAGCTCTCGTGCCGCCTCTCCGGGGCGCAGTCTCCAGCATTGCGCAGCAAGGCTGATGATGTCCGACCAGCGTTCTCCGGTGGCAAAGTCGCTGCCGACGCCGTTTTGCAGATTGGTGCGGCAGGAGTTCCCCTGTCCGCCCTCCAGAGACGCGCAACAGTATTCCCTGCCGACGATCCGCCCTCCCGGCAGGATATCCGCAAGAACATCCGCCAGACGCGGTTGCAAACCATCTCTGACCGTCTGAAAGAGATCGCTACTCATGCCTGCCCCGCCCGCGTCTGGTATCGTTGCTTTCCAGCGTCTCAATGGAGCGAGAGGCAAAGAAGGCCTCAAGGTCCCTGATGTCATACAGAACACGTCTGCCGAGTTTGGCATAGCGCGGCCCTTTATGCTTGCAGCGCCAGACCTCAAGCGTATTGGGCTGAACGCCCAGATAGGCGGCAGCTTCCTGCGTGTTGAGTTTTTGTCGTTCGTTCATTTGACACTCCCTGCATGATTTGGGCTGCGCTGTATGCAGCCTCATGAGCTTTGAAGGGAGTGTAGGGACTTTGCCTGAGGCAAAAAATCGTCTGCCTGAAACAGCGGACAAAAAAGAATCTCCGGATTCTGTTCAAACCCGAAGATTCTTTAAAATATAACTTTATTTCAATATATTACAAAATACAACGTTCTGTTCATCGCACTTTATTCATGGAAACAGGCCTCAGAGAATCAGCGTGCTTTTCCTGCTCCCGGCGTCTTTCTGGCATGTCTGCCAAGCGCAGCCCGGATAATTTCCATCGCCCACCCATCCAGCGCATAGGGGGTTCCGCTTTCCTTTTTCCTGCCGGTGGAAAGCAGTGCTTCAATGTCCCCCTTTATTTCCGGGTGTCGGAAAAGCTCCTCTTCAAAAGCCTGCTGTATTTCCGTACGCGTGTAGGCGGTATCAGGCTCTGCATCTCTCAACAGACGCTCAATCGTCGGAACAGCAACACGCCAGAATGGAATTTTTCTGATATCGCGGGTTTCCTGCCCCTTTCCGTCCCGTGCCTGTAACGTTTGCTGCTTTCTTTGCAGCTCCCTGTTTTCCTCATGCAGCGCAGCAAGTTCCTCCTGCTGCTTCCGGCAGCTCTCCCTTTCGAGAATGAGCGAAGCCTCAAGACCTTCTGCCTGCTTCTTCAGATTTGCGATGGTGGATACATGCGCCGCAATAAGCTGATCCTGATAGCTGCTTTTCAGTGCGACAAAATCTTCCACAGCAAGGCACAGCGTCTGCCTGCCAAGGCAACGCTCAAGCGTCGCCATATCTCTCATGCCCGCATTGAAAGAGTAGGGATAGAATCTGGCTTTCACATGCTCTTTTACCGGATCAATCAAGGGCTCAGCAGCAATATAAAAGGGCAGCGTATAACGTATGGCAATATCGAAAGCCCTGCCGGGATCGGCAATCCCCAGCTCATTCATGCAGAATTTGAATTCAACGGCCTTGTTGAGTGTCACAGGTGTTGACCAGTTTCCATGTCCTGCCCAGCGGATAATCCGCCATGCAACAAATCCACAGATAAGAAGCAAGGCTGTATAGAGGACAAAAACGTGTCCTGCCCGTGTGCTAATCAGCTGCTGCAATAGAGGAAAAGTTTCTTTTTCGAGAAGGCCTTCATGATAGGCACGCTCAATCAGAGATAAAAACGTATGTTTATCTATATAATCAAGAAGAAATGCGAGAGAAGATGCAATAAATGCATACACAAAAAAAGCAAAGGTTTTCTGCAATGCCCCTTTCTGCAACAGGGTAAGATTTTTATCGGATCGTTCCATATATTTCCTGACCATCTAAAATATACCCGGTATCCGGGGCGTGTTCCTGCCGGTCAGCAGCGGGTAAAAATTCCCCCCGGAGCCAGCGTCGCAGCTCCCGGATGCCGAAGCCGCGCAGGGCTGGCAAGGGGAAAAGCGCAGCGGCCCTTGCCAGACTGAGCAGAGCAGGCAGAAAGGAGCCAGACGCCCGGGGGGAATTCCCCCTGGTGAAGCTGAAGCTGCCTTTCCTGCCTGCATTCTGTCAACTGTTACAGGAAAACTCACGTTATCCCTGCGTTTCCACTGAGCCAAACAGGCCGGAAGCGACTTCGGAGGCCTTGCGCAGGGCATCATCATGCAAGTGAGCATAGCGCTGCGTCATCTGCGGGCTGGAGTGTGTCAGCAGCTTTTGCAGCTCGTACATGGAAACCTGCCCGGAACTGGCCAGCCAGGAAGCAAAGGAATGGCGCAAGCCATGCAAGGGGCGGAAAGATTCCGGCAATCCCGCTTTTCTCTTTACGCGCTTCAGAAAGGGCGTGATATTCCCGCGCGGCTTGTCATCATAGCGGCCGGGAAAGACATAGGGGCTGCGTGTCTGTGGCACAGAGGAAAGAATGGCTCTGGCCTGCTCATTCATGGGGATAGTCTCGGTTTTCCCCTTTTTAGCCACTTCTCCGCGTAACGTGATGAAGCCGCGTTCAAAATCCACATCCTGCCATTGCAGATTGAGAAGGGCTCCGCGTCGCATACCGGTAAACAGTGCCAGACGAACCAGCGAAGCCAGCGTCTGATCCGGTTCCTCATCCAGAGCCTGCAAGAGCTTTCGGGCTTGTTCCGGTGTCAGGTTTTCCGTCACCTTGTTGTCAACCGTCGGCATGGAAATATGCAATGTGCCGGGAATCGCCTCCACATAGCCCTTGCGCAAGGCAAAATTCAGTAGGCGTTTGATCAGCGTCAGGACATGCTTGACTGTCTGCGGGGATTTTCCGGCCTTTTCCAGACGAGAACGCAGTCTGTCAATGTCGTGAACAGTCAGCTCCGGGATGCTCTTTTTACCCAGTGCCGGGGCAATGTGCAGCGAATAACGGATGCGATCATCCTTGATGGTGCGATTGGCGCTCTTGGCTTCTGCAAAAAGGGCCCAAATCCTGTTAAAGGAGTACCGGGATTCCTCAGCCTGTCGCGCGGCACGGGCAGCGGCTCTTTTTTCGTCGTTGGAGGCATCCTTGCCTTCGATGCGTAAGCCCCGGATGGAGGCGGCCTTGGCGGCAGTCATATTGTCCCGATACTGCCCGCCGACTTTTTCCTCAATGAGCTTTCCCTGCTTACGATAGCGGATATAGTAGATTTTTTCTGTGCCGTGCCCAGCTGCCCGGAGGGCCTCTACGAAGTAGACGCCTGCATACCCAACAACTGACTGCCGTTTTCTGCTTGCCATACCAACCTTTCCCCTGTTTGACGCTCTATGCCCCACACATGCGCAGCATGATGCAGCTTAACATATTGAAAATAAGGATATTCATTATTTTCATCTGCCCCACACCATGCCCCACAAGTAGCATAAAGTCCAGTCGATATCGGCGGCTTTTCAGCGAAGAAAAACTTCGTTAATCGGTTGAAACTTAAGATTTTATCAAAGTTTATCAAAGTAGGTAAATCTCACTGCAACGGCCTTTCACGCCGTCGACAGGGGTTCAAATCCCCTTGGGGACGCCAACAAGGAATCAAGGCACCTGCAGTGATGCAGGTGCCTTTTTCGTTGCAGGCCCTTGCGGGAGACCGCGAGGGCTTTCTTGTTCGGGACATGCTTTGCGTGAGCGTCCACGGGGAATTGGGCTGGCTCAGGCAAGGTCGTGTGGCCTGTGGCGGAGATCTGTTTTTTCGAACAGAACAGCCGCCGCATCCGGGAAGCCCGGACTAACGGCGGCTGCGGGAAACAGGCCTTGAGGCCCGCAGGCTAGAATTTGTAGATGAAGCTCACGTTCATGTTCTAGGCATCCTCGGTGCTGTTGGCGGCGTAGCGGCGTCCTCCGGCGTGGTAGCCGCCCCAGACATCCCGGCTGTTGTCCAGCCACAGGGCGATGTAATTGGCCTCCACCAGCAGCTTCAGGTTCTCGTGGAGGGTATAGGTGCTCATGATGCCCACTTCCATGGCCCGGTCCCTGTCGGTCAGGTACAGTCCGTAGTAATTGGCGGTATTGAAGTCCGTCCCGTTGGGGCGGACGATGTCAGGGCCGCCGGCCCCCTTGATGTGGCGGGCCATGCCGGCGCTGTTGGTGCCCTGATAATAGTTGAGATGGATCGTGTGGCTCAGGTCTTCGAAAAAGCTGATATCGCACACGCGCAGGCCCAGGCCCCAGGTGCCCACCAGTGTGGAGCCCAGCAGGGTGTCCCGGCCCAGGGTCCAGGTGCCCAGGGTGCCGAAGCCGGCCACGCTGTTGGTGCCCTCGTTGTTGGCCTCGATGGTGGGCATGCGCTCGGAACCGTTGGCGGGATCCCCGTCATCGCCGCTGCTGTACCAGCCATAGATGCCGGGAGTGCCCCAGTCCAGCGCGTATTCGGCCAGGGCCGAGGCATACCAGCCGTGACGGTCGAGGGCGGCATCCCCTGTGGCGACGCTGCCCCAGGCCGCGCTCCAGGCCAGACGCAACGGCCGGGCCGCCGTGATCTCGCCGGTGAGGCCCGCCCAGAAGGCCGTGGCGTGGGCCAGGCTGCTCTCGCGGCCATCGAAGCGATAGGCGGACGGGGACAGGCCGATGCCGTAGCTCCCTTCGCTGTTGCGGCTGTAGAACCGTCCGTTGCCGTGGCGGAACGCGTTCTTGCCGATCGTTCCCAGCAGCGCCCAGGGGGTGAGGCGTATATCCTCGGACGTCACCGGCAGCAAAAGGCCGAAGAAGTCCGCATTGTCCAGCCAGCCGCTTTGGCCGCCATCGGGGGCGGCCCAGTTGTCATTGAAGGCCCGCGCCCAGAAGGCCGTCAGGGACAGATGTTCCGTGAGCGGAGCGGCGACGCTGATCCCGGCCACGTCGGCATCGAAGACCTGTGAGGCATCGGTGACGAAATCGGGCAGGAAGATGCGCTGCAGGCCCATGCGTGCCTTGATCCCCGTGCCGGGGAGGTTCCAGTCCAGATAGCTGTGCTTGATCTTGACGATCTGGCCGTCAGCCCCCAGGGCCCCGCCGCTGCGGGCGCGGCCCCAGGTGGCCCCGCCTATCTCGAAATAGACGCTGCCGGAAAGGGCATCGGACACCGCGGCATCCAGTTGCAGGCGTACGCGGTTCTTGGCCTCGAAACGGTCCTCGCCCCAGCGGCCCCAGCCCTGTACGTTTTTCCCTTCCCTGTCCTTGCGGACAAAGCTGCCGCCATCCCCGTATTCGAGCATGGCGATCCAGACGCCTTTGACACGAAAGTCCACGGCGTGGGCTCCGGGCGCGGTCATGAGCCCCCCCAGCAGGGCCCCGGCCAGCAGGGCGGCGGCTGCGCCATACGGCTTGTTTTTCTTCATCTGTCCTCCTCTGAAATGTGTGGCATGTTTTTAGAAAGCGTGCTACGATTTTCTGGTAGCACGCTTTTTAAAAACATGCCACTATTGTGGGGAGGTTCCTGTGGAAAAAATGAGGATGGGCAAACTGCTGGTATGCTGGCTGCTGCTCTGCGGTCTGAGCCTGCTGGCCGGCTGCCGGGAAGAGGAGAAGGGACAGGCCGGTGCGCCGCGCGAGGAGCTGGTCTATGCCAGCACCAAGGACATCCGGGACATCAATCCGCACCTGTACGGCGGCGAGATGGCAGCCCAGGGCATGGTCTTCAACGCGGCGGAAGGTGTCCGGCCCTGGCTGGCCGAAAGCTGGGAGATCTCGCCCGACGGCCGCGTCTATACCTTCCATCTGCGCCGTGGTGTGACCTTCAGCGACGGGACGCCCTTCGATGCCGAGGCCGTCCGCCTGAACATGGATGCCATCATCGCCAATCGCCTGCGCCACGCCTGGCTGGACATGATCAACGAGATCGAACGCCATGAAGTCGTGGACAGCCATACCTGGCGTCTGGTACTCAAGCACCCCTATTATCCCACTCTCATCGAGCTGGGGCTGTTGCGGCCTTTCCGTTTCATCTCGCCGTCCTGCTTCATCGACGGTCAGACGCGCAACGGCGTATGCGGCCTCGTGGGCACGGGCCCGTGGATACTGAAGGAACACAAGGAGAACCAGTACGCCCTGTTCACGGCCAATCCCTCTTACTGGGGAGAGAAGCCACGTTTGCAGGCCGTGCGCTGGAAGGTGATGCCCGACCACCAGGCCATCCTGCTGGCCCTGCACAAGGGGGACGTGGATCTGGTGTTCGGGGCCGATGGCGACATGCTCAACCTGGACAATTTCGACGCCATCCGTCGTGAGGGGCGCTATGCGGCGGCCATCAGCCAGCCCATCGCCTCGCGGGCCATACTGCTCAACGCTCACCAGCCGTTCACCCGGGAGCGGGACGTGCGCCTGGCCCTGCAGTATGCGGTGGACAGGGAAGGCATCGCCGCCACCATCCTCAACGGTTCCGAGACCGTGGCCCCCAGCCTGCTGGCCTCCACGGTGGCCTATTGCGACCTGCCGCTGGAGGCGCGCGGCCATGATCCGGAAAAGGCGGCGCGTCTGCTGGACGGGGCGGGCTGGCTCATGGCGGCCGACGGCTGGCGCTACAAGGACGGACGGAGGGCCAGCGTGCGCCTGTACTATAATTCGCAGAATGCGCAGGAGCGCAGCATCGGCGAGTACATGCAGGCGGACCTGAAAAAGATCGGGGTGGAGATGAAGATCGTGGGCGAGGAGAAGCAGGCCTTTCTGGATCGCCAGAAGAGCGGCGACTTTGAATTGCAGTATTCCCTGTCCTGGGGCACGCCTTACGACCCGCAGTCCTATATTTCCTCGTGGCGCATCCCGGCGCACGGGGACTATCAGGCCCAGCTGGGTCTGGAGCGCAAGGAATGGCTGGACGCGGCCATCACCCGTTTGATGACCGAGACGGACGAGGAGCGCCGCAAGGCCCTGTATGCGGAGATCCTCGGGTATGTACATGATGAGGGCGTCTACATCCCGCTGACCTATTCCCGCACCAAGGCCGTCCACGTGCGGGAGCTCAAGGGCGTTTCATTCGGCGTGTCGCAGTACGAGATCCCCTTCGAGAAGATGTATTTTTGATGCACCGCGTCCCGGTGTCCGGCAGGCATGGCCTGGAGGCACCGGGACAAAGATGAAGGATGGACATGAAGCATTGCCTGTTGCGTCGCCTGCTGGGGCTCGTGCCGCTCTTGCTGGGGATATCGTTCCTGTCGTTCGTCCTCATCCAGCTCAGCCCCGGGGACCCGGCGGAAGTGGTCATCCGGGTCAATGACATGACCCCCACGCCGGAACTGCTGGCCGAGGTGCGCACGCAGCTCGGGCTGGACAGACCCTTTCCGGAACGTTACCTGCGCTGGCTCGCGGATGTGCTTCGGGGCGACCTGGGCATGAGCTATGTGAACGGGCGGCCCGTGGCCGGGGAGCTGGCCCGGGCCCTGCCGCCCACCCTGATGCTGGCGGGGACGGCCGCGGCCATCATGCTGGCATGCAGCCTGGCCGTGGCCCTGGTCTGTGTCCGCCATGAGGGCAGGGTGGTGGACCGCCTGCTGCGGGCCCTGCTTTTCCTGGGTACCTCCGTACCGGCCTTCTGGGCGGGGCTGCTGCTGATCTGGCTGTTCTCCGTCCATCTGGACTGGCTGCCTACCGGCGGCCTTGAGGGGCCGTCCTCGCTGGTGCTCCCGGCCGTGACGCTGGCCCTGCCCTATCTGGCCGCCTATGCCCGGCTGTTGCGCAACAGCATGGTGCAGACCGCGCAGGAAGACTTCGTCCTCTACGCCCGGGCCTGCGGCCGCAGCCGGGGGGCCATCCTGCGCATGGTGCTCCGTAATTCCCTGCAGGCCAGCCTCACGGCCCTGGGCATGAGCCTGCCCAAGCTGGTGGCAGGCAGCTTTGTGGTGGAGTGCATTTTTGCCTGGCCCGGTCTGGGGCGCTTGTGCGTCACGGCCATCTTCAACCGGGATCTTCCCGTCATCCAGGCCTATGTCCTGCTGATGGCCGTGCTGTTCGTGGCCGGTAACCTGTGCATGGACATTTGTGCGGGCCTGCTGGACCCGCGTCTGCGTGAACGGGGGCTGCGATGAGGTGCGTACGGGCCTTGCTGCATGACAGGGCTGGCCTGGCCTGCCTGCTGTTCCTGGGCATCGTGCTGCTGGCGGCCCTGCTGGCCCCGTGGCTGACGCCCTGGGATCCGCTGGCCGTGGACGGCAGCCGCAAGCTGGCCCCCTGCGGGCCCGAACACTGGCTGGGCACGGACAGGCTGGGGCGCGACATCTTTTCCCGCCTGCTCTACGGGGCCCGGGCCACGCTGGGCGTCTCGCTGCTGGCCATGGGGGCCACGGTCTCGCTGGGGGCCCTGCTGGGCATGCTGGCGGGCCTTGTGCGCGGACGGGTGGAGTCCTGCCTCATGCGGCTGTGTGACGTGATGCTCTCCTTCCCCGGCGAGGTCATGGTGCTGGCCATCGTGGGCATGCTGGGGCCGGGGCTGGAGAACGTGGTGCTGGCCTGCGTGGTGGCCAAGTGGCCGTGGTACGCGCGCATGATGCGGACCATCACCCTCCGTTATGCGGACAGGGACTTCGTGCGTTTCGCGCGTGTGGCGGGCTACGGCACGGGCCACATCATGAGGCGTCATCTGCTGCCCTGCGCTGCCGGGGAGATCAGCGTCCTGGCCACGCTGGATACCGGCGCGGTGATACTGATGGTCTCGGCCCTGTCCTTTCTGGGGCTCGGCGTGCAGCCGCCCACACCGGAATGGGGCATGATGCTGGGCGAGGCGCGCGAGGTGATGGTCCTGTACCCGTCGCAGATACTGCCGCCCGGGCTGGCCATCCTGTGGTGGATCTGGCGCGCGGCCATGTGGCGGCCTGCAACTATCTGGGCGACAGCCTGCGTGATGCCCTGGACCCCAGGCACGCCATGCACAAGGAGCCTGTGCTGTGAATCATGGACATCCCGTGCCGCTGCTGGAACTGCGGCATGTCTCCGTCACGGAGGGTCTGTCCGGCAGGCCGCTGGTGCAGGACGTGAGCTTTTCGCTGCAACGCGGGCACTGTCTGGGCATCGTGGGCGAGAGCGGTAGCGGCAAGAGCCTGCTCTGCCGGGCCCTGCTGGGCCTGCTGCCGTCCGGTCTGGTCCGGAGCGGGCAATTGCATTTCGACGGCCGCGACCTGGGCCGTCTCGATCCCGCAGGCTGGCGGGAGCTGCGCGGCACGGGTATGGCCGTCATCCTGCAGCAGGCCATGACGGCCTTCGATCCTCTCAGGCCTTTGGGAAAGCAGCTGGAGGGGGCCTTGCGGGACAGGGGGCGGATGTCCGCTGCCCGGGCCCGGGAGGCTGTTTGCGAGGCCCTGCAGCGGGTGGACCTGCCGGAGACCGTCCTGGGCAGCTACCCGCACCAGTTGTCCGGCGGCATGCTGCAACGCTGCATGATCGCCCTGACGCTGGCCCTGCGGCCCGCGCTGGTGGTGGCCGATGAGCCTACCACCGCTCTGGATGCCTGCCATCAGCAGCAGGTGCTGCGCTGTCTGGCCGACGTGGCCCGTGATGCCTCACTGATCTTCGTCTCGCACGATCTTGGCGCCGTACAGCAGCTGGCAGACGAGGTGCTGGTCATGCAGGCGGGGCGCTGCGTCGAGTATGGGCAGGCGGCACAGCTTTTCGATACGCCGGGCCATGCCTGCACCCGGCATCTGGTCCGTACCCGGCTGGCCCTGTGGCGGGGCTTCCGGCAGGCTCTGGGAGACAGGTGATGAGCGGCAGCGACATATTTCTTTCCGTCCGGGATATCTGGAAGACCTATGCCGCCCCCCACGGAGGGGGCTCCCGGCCCGTGCTGCGGGGGCTGGATTTCTGTCTGGAGCGGGGCGAGATGGCGGGCCTGGTGGGCGAGAGCGGCAGCGGCAAGAGCACGCTGGCCCGTCTGCTGCTGGGGCTGGAGCGGCCCGACCGTGGTATCGTGCTGCTGGAAGGTCAGCCCTTGCGGCAATGGCGGGCCCGGGGCGGGAGGCTCTCCGTGGTCTTTCAGGACTATGTGACCTCGGTCGATCCGGGCTTTACGCTGGCGGAGGCCGTGGACGAGGGTCTGGGGCCGGGCTGCCGCCTTTCCCGCCGGGAGCGGCGTCGGGAAGTGGACAGGCTGCTGGAACGCGTGGGGCTTTCGCCTTCATTGTCCGGCCGTCTGCCGCATGAACTCAGCGGCGGTCAGGTGCAGCGGG
>ERZ827088.1650-NODE-1650-length-26684-cov-3.721281_pt1 | contig 26684 bp, 20 predicted proteins | sample MGYA00519922_ERZ827088 | MGnify/ENA primary metagenome ERZ827088 (study PRJEB31778, sample SAMEA3449254) | human gut metagenome | biome: human gut; feature: human-associated habitat; material: faeces | place: United Kingdom | collected 2010/2012 ...
ATGTGGAGGCTGAGATTGAAAGTGCCCGGGCACTTTCAATCTCAGCCTCCACATCGTCATCGGTTACTTCCGTTTTTACTTTGGTGACGCTCAGACCTTTGTATTCGCCAAGTGTCAGGTATTTGGCATAAGTGCCCCTGGAAGAACACCCTGCCAGAAATGTCATGGTCATTGCTGCAATGGCAGCTGTTGCAACTTTCTTTTTCATAGTTAAATTATTCCTTTCGACTGTATTAAAATGGATGCGGATCGCAGTTGCCGATCCTATGATTGTGTCTTATTATAACATGGATTTGTGAAAAAGTTGTGTTATTGTAAAAAAAATGCTTTTACTATTGTGAACATTATGTTATAATCTAATTAAATTTCCGCGTAAGCGAAGATAAGGAGGCGATAATATGAAACATATTCAGACATTAAATACCAAAAGTCTGCAGAACACAGTAAAGAAAGGCGGATGCGGCGAATGTCAGACATCCTGCCAGTCCGCATGTAAGACATCCTGCACCGTAGGAAATCAGAGCTGCGAAAGCAATAAATAATAACAGGACATACAAGCAAGCAGCGGGCATCTTGCTCGCTGTTTCTTAGCGTCTGGAGAACTGAAAGGGGATTACGGGTTGATCCATCAATATAAAAGCAACGGCTTTAACATCGTTATGGATGTAAACAGCGGTTCCGTACATATCGTAGATGATGTGGTGTACGATGTACTGCCATACCTCGAAAAAAAAGAATCAAAAGAAGAGATCTTAAAAGCACTTGCGAACAGCTATGCTCCGGCAGAGATCGAAGAAGCACTGGAAGAATGTCATGAACTGGAAGAAGCCGGGGCACTGTTTACCGAAGATATCTATGAAAATGCAATCGACGCATTTAAAAACCGTCCGACTGTTGTGAAGGCACTCTGCCTGCACATTGCTCACGACTGTAACCTCGCCTGTCGTTACTGCTTTGCAGAAGAAGGTGAGTATCATGGCCGTCGTGCCCTGATGAGCTACGAAGTCGGCAAAAAAGCACTGGATTTCCTGATCGCAAATTCCGGAAGCAGAAGAAATCTGGAAGTGGATTTCTTTGGCGGGGAGCCGCTGATGAACTGGCAGGTAGTAAAAGACCTGGTTGCATACGGAAGAGAGCAGGAGAAGATCCATAACAAAAATTTCCGTTTTACACTGACTACAAACGGCGTTCTGTTAAACGATGAGGTTATGGAGTTCTGTAACCGTGAGATGGCAAATGTCGTACTCAGCATCGACGGCAGAAAAGAAGTACACGACTACATGCGTCCGTTCCGCAAAGGAAAAGGAAGCTATGACCTGATTCTCCCGAAATTTGAAAAATTTGCGGAGAGCAGACATCAGGATAAATATTATGTAAGAGGAACCTTTACCAGACACAACTTGGATTTTGCATCCGATGTCCTGCATCTGGCAGATCTGGGCTTCAAACAGATCTCCGTGGAGCCGGTTGTTGCTCAGCCGGAAGAGGAGTACGCACTGCGGGAAGAAGATATTCCGGCAATCTGCGAAGAATATGACAGACTGGCAAAGGAAATGATCAAGCGTCATAAGGAAGGAAGGGGATTCAATTTCTTCCATTTTATGATAGACCTGACGGGAGGTCCATGCGTTTACAAACGTCTCTCCGGATGCGGCTCCGGAACAGAATACCTCGCTGTCACACCGTGGGGTGATTTTTATCCGTGTCATCAGTTCGTCGGGGAAGAACAGTTCCTGATGGGAAATGTGGAGGAAGGTATCAAAACACCACAGATCCAGGCTGAGTTTAAAAACTGCAATGTCTATGCAAAAGAAAAGTGCAAAAACTGTTTTGCAAAATTCTACTGCAGCGGCGGATGTGCGGCGAATTCCTGGAATTTCCACAAATCCATCAACGATGCATATGATATCGGATGTGAATTGCAGCGGAAGCGTATCGAATGCGCGATCATGATAAAGGCAGCACTCGCTGCCGAGGAAAAGGAGAATTAAGAAACATGAAAAAGAACAAAGCGATTGGTGTAGTCGTTGCGATTGCCCTGTTTCTTGGGCTTTTGACCTACACCACAGCTGTCGGCTTCGGACCTACCGGAACGGGAGCTGCCAAAAACATCACACTTGGTCTGGACCTGTCCGGCGGTGTAAGTATCACGTATGAGGTAGTGGGTGATGAAAATCCGTCTGCCGAAGATATGAAAGACACGATTTACAAGCTGCAGCAGCGTGTTGACGGCTACAGCACAGAAGCACAGGTTTACCAGGAAGGTACTAACCGTATCAACATCGAAATCCCTGGTGTATCCGATGCAAATACCATTCTTGAAGAACTTGGCAAACCAGGTTCCCTTCAGTTCCAGCTGGAAGACGGCACTGTTGTCGTAGACGGAAGCCAGGTCGCATCCGCAGAAGCAGGCGTTCAGCAGGATAACCTGAAAAACAATGAGAACGTTGTAAAACTGGAGTTTGACAGTGCAGGTGCCGCAGCCTTTGCAACTGCAACTTCAGAAAATATCGGCAAATCCATCTATATTGTATACGATGGAGATGTCATCAGTGCTCCGACCGTAAAGAGTGCGATCACAGACGGTTCTGCTGTCATCACCGGTATGGCAGATGCACAGGAAGCAGAAAATCTGGCTTCTTCCATCCGTATCGGTTCTCTGTCCCTAGAACTGCAGGAGCTGCGTTCCAACGTTGTAGGTGCTCAGCTTGGGGAAGCCGCAATTTCCACCAGCTTAAAAGCAGGAGCGATCGGTCTGGCACTTGTCTGCATCTTTATGATGGTTGTTTACCTGCTGCCAGGTGTTGTTGCAGCGATCTCTCTGCTGCTGTACACCGTACTGACACTGGTTACTTTAAATGCATTTGATATCACACTGACTCTGCCGGGTATCGCAGGTATCATCCTTGGTATCGGTATGGCGGTCGATGCAAACGTTATCATCTATGCACGTATCCGTGAAGAAATCGCAGCCGGTAAATCCGTGAAAAGTGCGATCGATATCGGTTTCAAAAAAGCTCTGTCTGCAATCCTGGACGGAAATATCACAACCCTGATCGCAGCGATCGTGCTGGGCATCATGGGAACCGGTTCTGTAAAAGGTTTCGCATACACACTGGCAATGAGTATCATCCTGTCCATGTTCTCCGCACTGGTTATCTCCAGATATCTGGCAAAGGCATTTTATGCTCTCGGATTCCAGGATGTGAAATATTATGGATGCCCGAAAAAACATAACACCATTGATTTCCTGAAACATAAGAAGGTATTCTTTGCAATCGCGATCGTATGCATGATCTCCGGTCCGGTTGCCATGCTGATCCACAGCCAGGGCAGTGGAAAAGCACTGAACTACAGCCTTGAGTTTATGGGCGGTACTTCTACAAACGTAACCTTCAACGAAGATTACTCCATCGAAGAGATCGATGAAAAAGTAAAACCGGTTGTACAGGAAGTAACCGGCGATGCAAATATCCAGGCTACCAAGGTAAGCGGTTCCAATCAGGTTATCATCAAGACAAGAGAACTGTCTCTGGATGAGAGAACCGAGCTTAGCCAGAAACTGAATGAAAAATTTGGTGTGGATGAATCCACAATCACCGCAGAAAGCATTTCTTCTACCGTAAGTAATGAAATGCGTCAGGATGCAATCGTTGCGGTTATCATTGCAGCTATCTGCATGCTGATCTACATCTGGCTGCGTTTCAAAGATATCCGTTTCGGTGCAAGTGCCGTTCTGGCTCTGCTCCACGACGTACTGATCGTGCTGGCATTCTATGCGATCGCCAGAATCTCTGTCGGTAATACATTTATTGCCTGCATGCTGACGATCATCGGATACTCTATCAACGCATCTATTGTTATCTTTGACCGTATCCGCGAGAACCTGGGTAACTCAAAGAAACACAGTGACGAAGCACTTAAAGAGATCGTAAACAGAAGTATCACACAGACTCTTACAAGAAGTATCTATACTTCTCTGACAACGTTCATCACGATCGCAGCATTGTTCATTCTCGGTGTTCCGTCGATCCGTGAATTTGCAGCACCTCTGATTGTTGGTATCGTTGCCGGTGCATTCTCTTCTGTATGCATTTCCGGTCCGCTGTGGTATATACTGAAAACCAAATTCAAAAGCAAAAACAAATAAGTTTTCTGCTTCTTCAAAATAAAAAAGATGCTCTTTCCCTCTGTTCGGCGAAAGGGCATCTTTTTTTCAGAAAGGACTTTTACTATGGAAAAATGGGTTGTCTCTGCAAAGCGTGCCGATTTTCAGGCAATAGCAGAAAAATTCGGGATCGACCAGGTGACTGCAAGGCTGATCCGAAACCGTGATATTGTAGGTGAACCGGAAATCCGGCAGTATCTTTACGGAACAAAAGAAGATTTTTATGATCCGCATCTGCTGAAAGATGCAGATAAACTGGTAGAGATTCTGATGTCTAAAATAAAAGAACAGAAAAAAATCCGTATCATCGGCGATTATGATATTGATGGCGTGAATGCCTCCTTTATTCTGCTGAGAGGACTGCGTCGCTGTCATGCCAATGCAGATGTGGAGATCCCGGACCGTATGAAAGACGGCTATGGCATCAACGAACACCTGATCCGCTATGCATATGAAGAAGGAGTCGATACCATTCTGACCTGTGACAATGGAATTGCAGCTGTGGAACAGACAAAACTGGCCAAAAGTCTTGGCATGACCATTCTGATCACCGACCATCACGAAGTACAGGAAGAAATACCGCCTGCGGATGCCGTAGTCAATCCAAGGCAGGCAGACTGCCCTTATCCGTTCAAGCACTTATGCGGTGCAGCCGTTGCCTATAAAGTGATCTGCTGTCTTTATGAAGCTTATGGTATCCCAAAAGAAGAAACGGAAGAATTTCTGGAGTTTGCCGGTTTTGCAACCGTCGGGGATGTCATGGATCTGATCGGGGAAAATCGGATCCTGGTCAAAGAAGGTTTAAAGCGGCTGAACCATACACAGAATGTCGGGATGGCATCCCTGATCCGTGCCTGCGGACTGGAAGAAAAAGAGATCAAATCCTACCATATCGGGTTTGTACTGGGACCGTGCATCAACGCTGGCGGAAGACTGGACACTGCAAAACGCTCTCTGAACCTGCTGCTTCAGAAAGACAGGGCAAAGGCAGATGTGATGGCTGCTGAACTGAAAGCACTTAATGACGAGCGAAAAGATATGACACAGACGGGGGCAGAAGAAGCCATAGAGTGGATTGAAAAAGAGGGCAGAAGCCAGGATAAAGTCCTGGTTGTCTATCTTCCGGACTGCCATGAAAGCCTGGCCGGGATCATCGCCGGGCGTATCCGGGAACGCTACAACAAACCGGTGTTCGTTCTAACGGACAGCATCGACGGTGTCAAAGGCTCTGGACGTTCGATCGAGGCCTATTCCATGTTTGAAGAAATGTCAAAATGCAAAGAGCTTTACACAAAATACGGCGGACATCCGATGGCAGCCGGACTGTCGCTTCCAAAAGAAAATGTGGAAAAATTCCGTACTTTTTTAAATGAGCATACCACACTGACAGAAGAAGATTTTATCCCGAAGATCACGATCGATGTACCGATGCCGATCGGCTATGTCACCGAACATCTGATCGAGGAACTCTCTGTTTTGGAACCATTTGGAAAAGGAAATGAAAAGCCTTTGTTTGCCGAAAAAAATCTAAATATTTTAAGTATGCGGATTTTAGGAAAGAACAGAAACACGCTGAAAATGCAGGTGCGAAGTCAGCATGGCACCGTCATGGATGCCCTGTATTTTGGTGACATCGAACAGATTCTGACTTATATTATGCAGAAATACGGAGAATCCGAAACAGAAAAATGTTTCCAGGGGCAGGAAAATGCAGTGACCCTTTCTTTCATCTATTATCCATCTGTCAATGAATACCGTGGAAGAAAGAGCCTTCAGATGATCATTTCGCACTATTGCTGATCTTTCTGCGAAGCAGACGGAAGAGCAGCAAAGAGAAAAGACTTGCTGCAAGAACGCACAGCAGGATCAAAGCGGCGGCGTGAAGAAAGTAAGCGTCCGGCAGGATCGTGATGACCGGATCGCACGCCGGGTCAAAGATCCAGTAATCGTTGCGGAACAGGATCTTATGGAACAGTACAAAACAAAAATCCCAGTTCAAAGCGACAAGCGAGCCGACGATCAACACAAGGAACGTCGGAAATGCGGATAAAACGGCAAAGAAGGGAGCATTTTTCTTTCGGATCTGCCATGCGGTCAGCAGAAGCGTAAGCGGGACCAGGACGAAGGAAGCGTATTCGATATTCAGGAAAATACGTTTCACCTCTTCAAAATGAATCTCACCTTCTTCTGACATCATAAAGTCTGAAAATGTAAGCCTGGATGGACCAGAAATGGAATTATAGTCGATCAGCTCATCGTAATTTCTGCGGATCACTTCCTCTGAATAACCACTCGTGGCAGGAATATCAAGATGATCGATGTCAAAATAATAAAGAGGGCGAAAATGCAGGGTAAAGACGATCGCCATGGAAAAAATGCCAAGGGTACAGAGAAAAGCAGCGACCAGATTTTTCCAGGAAAAAACAGATCTTCTGATTTGTGGACTCATAATAGAAACAACTCCTTTATCATACTTCGGACAATCCCGGGCAGCAAATGCTTCGTTTTGTCCCTGATATTACTATAGTTCATTCTGATTTTTGCGTCAATTCACTTTTTTGCCATCTATTGACAAAAGCGAATATATTGGGGTAAAATAACAGATAGTTTTAATTATTTATAAGAATTTAACTTTCAGGAGGAAAAGAAAATGGCAGTGCCTTATAACCATAAAGCCATTGAAAAAAAATGGCGTCAGAAATGGGAAGAAAATCCGGTAAATGTCGATGATGGCAAAAAGCCGAAATATTATTGTCTGGATATGTTTCCATATCCGTCAGGAAATGGTCTTCACGTAGGTCACTGGAGAGGTTATGTGATCTCCGATGTATGGAGCCGCTACAAAATGATGCAGGGATATTACCTGATCCATCCGATGGGATGGGATGCATTCGGTCTTCCGGCAGAGAACTATGCAATCAAGACCGGTCAGCATCCGGCCATCTCCACCGCAAAGAACATTTCCAACATCAAACGTCAGATCAACGAGATCGCAGCTATTTATGACTGGGATCGTGAAGTCAATACCACGGATCCGGACTTCTACAAATGGACACAGTGGATCTTTGTAAAAATGTTCAAAGAAGGGCTTGCATACGAAAAGGAGTTTCCGATCAACTGGTGTCCTTCCTGTAAGACAGGTCTGGCAAACGAAGAAGTGGTAAACGGCTGCTGCGAGCGATGCGGCACACCGGTCACCAAGAAAAACTTACGTCAGTGGATGCTGCGTATCACAAAGTATGCAGACCGTCTGTTAAATGACCTGGACAAGCTGGAATGGCCGGAAAAAGTAAAGAAAATGCAGACTGAATGGATCGGCAAATCTTACGGTGCAGAAGTAGAGTTTCCGGTAGAAGGAAAAGATGAAAAGATCACAGTCTATACGACAAGACCGGATACCCTTCACGGTGCAACTTTCATGGTACTGGCTCCGGAGCACAAACTGGCAGCAGGTCTTGCAACACCGGATCAGAAAGAAGCCGTTGATGCTTATATCTATGCAGCATCCATGAAATCCAACGTGGACCGTATGCAGGATAAGGAAAAGACTGGTGTATTTACCGGAAGCTATGCGACTAATCCGCTGAACGGAGCAAAGGTTCCGATCTGGCTGTCCGACTATGTACTGGCAGATTACGGTACCGGTGCGATCATGTGTGTACCGGCTCATGATGACCGTGACTTTGAGTTCGCTAAAAAATTTGATATCCCGATCATCCAGGTTATCGCAAAAGACGGCAAAGCAATTGAAAACATGACAGAAGCTTATACCGAAGCTTCCGGAACCATGATCAATTCCGGCGATTGGAACGGTATGGAATCCGCAGTCCTGAAAAAAGAAGCTCCGCATATCATCGAGAAGATGGGTATCGGACGCAAGACCGTAAACTACAAACTGCGTGACTGGGTATTCTCCCGTCAGCGTTACTGGGGTGAACCGATCCCGATCGTACACTGCCCGAAATGCGGAAACGTTCCGGTTCCGGAAGAAGAGCTTCCGCTGCGTCTGCCGGATGTAGAATCCTACGAACCGACCGGTACCGGCGAATCACCGCTGGCAGCGATCGAAGACTGGGTAAACTGCAAATGCCCGAAATGTGGTGCCGCCGCAAAACGTGAGACAAACACCATGCCGCAGTGGGCAGGTTCTTCCTGGTATTTCCTGCGTTATGTAGATCCACATAACGATAATGAACTGGTATCCAAAGAAAAAGCAGACAAGTACCTTCCGGTAGATATGTACATCGGCGGTGTAGAGCATGCTGTACTGCATCTTCTGTACTCTCGTTTCTATACCAAGTTCCTGTACGATATCGGAGTGATCGATTTTGACGAACCGTTCCACAAACTGTTCAACCAGGGTATGATCACCGGTAAGAACGGTATCAAGATGAGCAAGTCCAAAGGAAATGTCATTTCTCCGGATGATCTGGTACGCGATTACGGCTGTGATTCTCTGAGAATGTACGAACTGTTTGTAGGTCCGCCGGAACTGGATGCAGAGTGGGATGACCGCGGTATCGAAGGTGTATACCGTTTCCTGTCCCGTTTCTGGAACCTGGTTATGGACAACAAAGATAAAAATATCAAAGCAAGCAAAGAAATGATCAAAGCACGCCATAAGATGATCCACATGATCACAACCCGTCTGGAGGGCTTCAGCCTGAATACGGTTATTTCCGGTTTCATGGAGTGCAACAACAACCTGATCGCGATCGCCAAGAAAGAAGGCGGCATGGACAAAGAGACTCTGGAAGCAGCCGTTCTGCTTCTGGCACCATTTGCACCGCATATGGGAGAAGAGCTCTGGGAGGAACTGGGTCATACGGATTCTGTATTCCACCACGAATGGCCGGCTCATGATGAAGAAGCAATGAAAGATGACGAAGTTGAAATTCCGGTGCAGGTAAATGGAAAGACAAAAGCAGTCATCTCCATTCCGGTTGACATCAGCAAAGAAGATGCGATCGCAAAAGCAAAAGAAGTTCTCGGTGACAAACTTTCCGGAAACATTATCAAAGAGATCTATGTTCCGAAGAAGATTGTAAACATCGTAGCAAAATAAAACATTTGCACAGCTGTTTTTACAGCATAGATTTTGGATATGAAAAATAAAAAGAAACATTTTATAACAGCCCTTCTGGCAACATTGTTTCTGATACTGGTTTTATACCTGATTTTTCATGATTCCTTAGGTGAAATCAAAACCCAGCTTTTCCAGGCAGACAAAAAAGCTCTGTTGATCCTTGTGATCTTCGGCAATCTTTATATACTGCTGGATGGCTGGGTACTTCATTATATGATTGTGAAAAACCGTGAAAAATGTACCTTGTGGCAGGCCATCCGCCTGGCATATATGGTGGTGTTTTTTAATGTTACGACCTTTGCGGCGGGGACGAAACCGGCCCAGATCTATGATCTGTATCAGGAAAGCCAGATCAAACCAGGGAAATCATTTGGAATCCTGACGATGGAGTATGTATCACATAAGCTGACGATTGTACTCTATGCAGCAGTGATGCTTTGTTTTTTTCATACGGTTCTTTTTCAGGTTTCGGGATTGGAGAAAAATTATCTGCTGACAGGATTCGGGGTCAGCTTTGCTATACTGCTCTTTCTGACCATGTTCTGCATCAATCAGAAGTTTGCACCGTGGCTGCTTCGCTGCAGCAATCATATCAAAAAAGAAAAAATCAAAGAAAAGGCAAAAGCCGGAATTGCACAGATGGAAGATTTTTCCAGAGTCGGGAGTGTGGTAATCAAAGATAAACAGCAGTGGATAGGACTGATTTTTCGAAATGCAGTAAAAATGACCTGTCTGTATGCACTTCCTGCGGTTGCCATCTTTGCAGTTACCGGAGAAAGGCTGCCACTTTCTGTTCTGGAATGTCTGGCTTTTTCATCCGTCATGCAGCTGCTGATCGGAGTGATCCCAAGTTCCGGCGGCACAGGTTCGACTGAACTGGTTTTTCTGATGCTGTTTGGCTCTATGACAGAAAAGTCCGTCTGCGGTGCAGCAATGATCCTGTATCGCATGGCAACGTATTATCTGCCGTTTCTGATCAGTATTCCGTTACTGTTTTTTGGAAAAAGAAGCACCGAGGCATAGTAGCTATGCAGCAGTGCTTCTTTTTTTGCGTTATTTTTCTTTTACCTGTCGGATACCGCTGATATCAGAATCGATCACCATGGAATAATTGGTGTGATAGATCACAAAACCCGGTTTTCCGCCGTTTACTTTTTTCACCTGTTTTTTCTCGACATAGTCAACCTCCACCTTGTCTGCACCGCGGTGGCTGGAATACCAGGCAGCCAGCCTTGCGGCTTCTTCAAAGGTACGGTCCGGCGGCAGCCCCTGACCTGCTTTCACAATGACATGCGATCCCGGGGCACCTTTTGCATGGAACCACCAGTCGTTTCCGGTGGCAAATTTAAAGGTCAGTTCTTCGTTCTGATAATTATTTTTTCCGACATAGATATCATAACCATCCGAAGAAAGATAGTGGAACGGTTTTGATGTGATCTTCACACGCTTTCCGGTGTATTTCCGGCGGATGTAGCCGTACTGTGTCAGTTCTTCTTTGACCTGTACCAGATCTTCTTCATTCAGGGCAATATCAAGAGCTGTGGAAATGGATTCCAGATGCTGGATCTCTTCTTTTGTCTCTTTAATCAGATGTTCCAGTGCCTCGTAGGTACGTTTCAGTTTTCCGTAACGGTCGAAATATTTTTTGGCGTTTTCCTGTGCAGTCAGTGTCGGATCGAGCGGTATTTTTACCGTTTCACCGGTGTAATAGTTCACTGCGGAAAGTTCCCTGCTTCCAGGTACTGCTTCATATCCATACGTGTTTAAAAGTTCTCCGTAAATGCGGAATTTATCTCGTTTTTCCGTGTCCTTTAACTGTTTTTTCTGAAGATCGTATTTTTTACGGCTGCGATCAAGTGCCGTTTGGACGATACGGCGAAGATCGGAAGATTTCTGGCGGATGCGTGTGATCGTATTCTTTTCCGCATAATACCTTTCCAGGACTTCTGACATCGTATCGTAAGTTTCCGTGTGCATGTCCTGATACTGTGTAAGCAAAAAGGCTGCATATTCCAGCGGAACTTTTCCGTCATAGACAATATTCGGCGTAAAAGCATGGGTTTCAAGATCCTCCATCATCCGTTTCAGGGTATGGAAAAGGTGGATCTGCTCGATCTCCTGAAAAGAATTTGCACTCTGATCCGACTCCAGGTTGCTGCGGTGGCAGAGTTCTTCGGCAATCAGCGGACTGATACCGGTCAGAGTTGTATAGATCGCCTTTGAGAGCGGCATCGGCTTCTGGCAGACACTGCTGAAAAATTCTTCTTCTGTGATCGTCTGTGGATCGTACTTATGTTGCGTTTCCGGGATAAAATACATCCGCCCCGGAAGGACTTCACGCACGGAGCTGACCTGTGCGGAGACATGTTTGATGGAGTCCAGGATCATGCCGTCCTCCTGGCAGAAAATAATATTGCTGTGCTTGCCCATCAGTTCGATGATCAGAAGCTTGCGGCAGATATCACCCAGTTCATTTAAATGCTCAATCTCCATATTTAAGATACGTTCCATGCCAGGCTGCCAGATCCTGAGGATGCGTCCGCTTCCGATATGCTTACGCAGCAGCATACAGAAATTCGGGGCAGTCATAGGACCAGTCTTGTTCTGATCTGTCAGATAGACCAGCGGAAGGCTCGCACTGGCAGAAACAAGGAGACGGTATTGTTTACGGTTATTTTTTATAGTAAGCATCAGCTCATCTTTTTCCGGCTGTGCGATTTTGTTGATTTTTCCGCCCGCAAGAGCATGGTTCAGTTCCCATGCCATGCAGGAGATGACGGTTCCGTCAAGTGCCATATCAATTTCCTCACTTTCTGAATATTAAGACGTTTGAGTCAAAAGATGCCGTACGGATCCTAAAGCCATAAACCGCTCCTGTGCAAGCACATTGATGTTTCTGACTTTTGATCCCGACATTTTTTACTATCATAACATTTTATCGGGAGAAGAACAATATTTCTTTGGAAAAGCTTGCTATACCATGACAGCATATGTTAAAATCAGACAAATCCTTTGTGCTTTTGAAGAGGGAAAAGTGACAAAGAAAACGAAAACAGGAGGATATTATTTATATGAAAAAGAAAAAGTGGGAACTGGCTGCCATGACAGCTGTAACAGCTTTTCTGATGCTTGGAACAAAAGCAGAAGCGATGGATGATGCCTATCGTATGCCTCAGCTTTCCGGTGTCACAAAAACCTGGGTTTATCAGGGAGAAACTTCTGATCGGAACTGGGAGCGTATGCTTGCAGATGACCAGGAGGACGGCGATCTTACGTCCGTGATCAAAAGCAGCGGAAGTGTCAATACGTCCAAAACAGGAACTTATGTGCTCTCCCGAAGTGTAACCGATTCGGATCAGCATACTGCTGCACTCGATACGCAGGTTACGGTGCTGGATAGAAATGCATCTGAAGAAGAGAAAAGCATTCAGCGTATTTTGTATACACTTCCGGATGCATCACATCTGACCGGGATCGGGTTCAACCGCGGCTATTATCACGACCGTCAGAATCTCGGACTGTGGATGCCGCATGGAAGCAGTCTTCAGATCCGTATCGTCAATGCAGAGGAATTTCAGCAGGATCTTACCGTTCAGTTTAAAAACGATGATTCGCAGACAGAGTCTTCCGCGACCATTCCAAAAGATGGCAGCTGGGTGACTTTATCCAATACGTTCACCGGTGATAATGGAGAAGAAAGTGCCGACAGCGTGCCGTTTATCACAACACCGAAAAATACGGCCGTTCAGCCGGTTATCGAATACCGATGGACCGACGATCTGAAAGAAATCCCATATTATCGCTACGGAGATTCCCAGCAGGCATTTTTTGATTCCTGGGAGGAAAGTCAGGCACCGTTTGCGATCATTGAAGGCAGTGCAGCGACGTTTCTCATTCCAGTCTGCGACATGGACAATATTCTGAATTCCTCCTATGGAAATAAAAAAGAAGTCTATCGTTTCCAGACGCTGGATGAGATGCTGGACTGGTACGCAGCCTTTGTAAAGCAGTATGATGCCTATTCCGGGCTGGATTATGATGCAGAAGATCCGTGGAATCAGGATATCCGGGCGAAATTTTTCATCAAGGCAAATGCCCATGGGGCAGGGCAGGCTTATTATACAACCGACCACAGTGCTTATAATGGAAAAAGTCTTGAGACATACCTAGTGCGGGACTGGCTTTCTCTTCATGAATTTGGTCATGGATACGAGGGTGCGATCGCTTCCCAGGAAAATCCTTTTGTGGAAACGACCAACAATATTCTGGGCTATTATTTTGAGCCGACTTATCGCCCGGCTGAGGATTTTGGCTGGCTGCTCGGTGATTTTTCCGGCACAAAAAGTGAACGTTATGCACAGCTTGGAAACCGCATGAAAGAAAGCCTTGCTTCCAGCAATACGTTTGCCGATATTGTATCCGATCCATGGCATTACAACGTAAGCCTTTATATGTTTACCAACCTCATGGACAAACTCGGTCCGCAGCAGGCTGTTTCCGCAATGCATTCTCATTACCGGGAAGTTTATTATAAAACCGGCAAAAAAATGGGATCATCCGACGCCCTTGCGGAAAGTCTGGACAGCCTGGATTATAACGTGCTTCCTTACTTTGCATCCTGGCATATCCTCCCGTCAGGAAGGATTGCCGATCAGGTCTATGCGATGGACAAGCCGATGATCTATTATCTCAAGGAACTGATCCCGGACGATGCTGCGTGTGAGAAAACAAGGGTAGCACTTGGACTGGACGGCATCTACAGTCTGGTAAGCACCGATGACCTGGCAGATACCGGATATACCAGCAAAGTCCGTTTGAATATTCAGATCGATGATCTGACACAGATCAAAGGCAAAACGATCCGGATCAAAAACGGCAGCAAGATTGTAAAAGAAGTGATTGTTTCTTCAGGTGAAATACAGCTGGAACTTCCGGTCGGTATCTATGAACTTGAGATGCCGCTGCCAAAGGAAACCGCTTATCAGTACGATAACGAATATTTGATCGCATCCGCCGGAAACGTATCAAAAACAGTCTCCTATACCAGACAAACCGGAAATCCGCTGGCAGACGATATGCAGATCCAGATGCTTGGTCTTGGGGATGCATCCGTAGCATCCGTCAAGATTGATACAAACATGCAAAAACTGACCTGGACGGTGAATAGTACCACACCGCATTTTTATCTGGATGGTACTTACATCAGCATCCGGGTACTTGATCCAGATGGAAATGAGCTTTTGAACCAGTCTTTGCAGGCGAATGAAAAAGCAGATGGCGGAAACTTTGAGGTCGATTTTAAAACAGGTTCCACGCTGATTCTCTATCACCGAGAGGCAAGAGGAAGACAGCGTTTTGTAAGTTCCTACACCGGCGAGTCTTTAGAAGAATATCAGCTTGCAGCAGCTGAGCAGACTGCCACTTACCGTATGACAGACAAAGGCCTGATGCAGGACGACTGGAGCAAAGAAAAACAGATGCAGGTTTATCTGCAAAGTTTAGAACAGTATTCTGCCTTTCTGATGAGCCATATCACAAAGGCTGAGATCGCCGATTCAGAAAAATATCATAATGAAAAGACAACGCTTTTGCTTGCATATGAAAAACTGGATCAGGCAGCAGCAGACAATTATCGGAACAGCTACGGTATCCTGATCGGGCAGAAACCGGAAGTGTCTTATGGTTACACACAGATCGCACCGGAGCATTTAAAAGGAAGTGCTGACAGTGAACATCCGGGAGAAGAGGCTTCTCTGGCCGTTGACGGAAAAAAAGATACTATATGGCACAGCAATTATGGAAACGGCACAAAAGCAGATATTGCCGGCAATAAAAACAATACCTACACCATTCTTCTGGATCAAAAGACGGATATCGGAAAACTGACTTACCTTCCAAGACAGACCGGAAATAATAACGGAATTATTTTGAAATATGAACTTTCCTACAGTCAGACAGAAGATGGTGATGATTTCCAGATCATCCCTCTGGCAGACAATACCTGGGCAAATAACCGGACAGAAAAAAGTGTTTCTCTGGATCTTGCAGATGTAAGAAGAATCCGCATCCGTGCACTTTCCACGGCCGGAACCCCTGCAGATACCTATATTTCCGCAGCTCAGTTTTCTCTTTATGAAAAATACAGTATCTACGACAAACATACGTATCTCAGTGATCTTTATCAGACGCCTGACGAAAATGGAAACACGGTAAAAGAAAACGCAAATGCCGACGGGACAGCGATCACACTGAAAACAAACGAAAAAGAACGAACCTTTGAAAAAGGAATTGGCATGAGATCCGGTGATACTGCCGTCTGGGATATCTCAGGGCTGAACAGCGATGCACTCTCCTTATGGATCGGTATGAATAAAAAAGGAACTTCTGATGCATCAGTACAGATTTACGGCGACGGAACGTTGCTTTACACTTCTGTTCCATTTAATGGAAGTGACAATGCCATTTCCGTTTATCTGGATATCACCGGCGTAAAGATTTTAAAATTCTGTGCAGACGGCAAAAACGGATCAGAACAGATCGCTCTTGCAGATGTCATGCTTGAAAATCAGAAAGACAAAGAAACCCTGAATTTAAAAGTCGGGGATCAGGCAGTGTTTCTTCGAAACACTTCCCTTACACCGGAAGACCGCGGAAAAGCAACGTTTGTCAGCAGTGATCCTTCCGTGGCAACGGTAAATGAAAGGGGTGTTGTGACCGCACACAGTGCCGGAAGTGCAACGATCCAGGTAAAATTTGGCAGCAATGAGACAGTTGTATGCAAAGTAACTGTAACAGAAAAGCCAAAGAAAAAGGAACCGGAAACACCGGATACGGAAAACAGGATACCTTCTGTATCTGACAGACCGGAAACACCTGAAAGCGGCAACACCAGACCATCGCAAAAGATTCCTTCTGTTGGCAGTGTGAAAAAATTAAATGGTGTCCACTATACTGTTACAAAAACTTCCGCAAAAGGCGGAACGGCGGAAGTAACGAAAATAACCGGCAAAAAACGCAAGATTACCATTGCATCCGAAGTGAAGATCAACGGATTTTCTTTCAAAGTTACTTCCGTCCGGAAAAATGCCGCTAAAAACAACAAAAAGATCAGCACTCTGACTATTGGAAAAAATATCATTTCCATCGGTGCAAACAGTTTTTCCGGATGCAAAAATTTAAAGAATATTACACTTAAGGGAACAAAATCCATAAAAATCAAAGCAAAAGCACTGGCAGGTACTTCCAGAAAGATAAAGATAACCGTACCCCAAAAAATTTCTGCAAGGACATTGAAAAAACTGAAAAAGAATCTGCAAAAAGCCGGGATCAGCAAAAAAGCTGTTTATCAAAAGAAATGATCCGTATAGTACAAAAAGAAAAAGAAATACGGTCACAGCTTGACGGAAAAGTCAAAAATATGCTATGCTTATCTGAGAATAGTTTGTGCATATTAAACAAAAACCGTTTTGAATTATGCAAAACTATTTTTCTGGTATTGTCTATTTTCTAAAGAAGGGAGAATGAAAATGAAAACAAGACATAAAATCATGAGTTTCTTGCTTTCAGGTGCTATGGTATTCAGCCTGTTGCCGGCATCGGCAATTGGTACAGTAAAGGCAGCTTCTGTGAATTATGCACTGACTGCAACAGCAACCGCATCTGGAAGTGAAACATCGGCATTTGGTCCGGAAAAGGCAAAAGACGGAGATGCAACAACAAAAACTTCCCGCTGGGCAAGTGAAGAACGTGATGCAAGTGAGAGCAATCCGCACTGGCTGGCCATGGATCTTTGTGAAGTCAAGACTGTAAACAGTGTTATCATCACCTGGGAGAGACGAAATCCAACCAATTATGCAATCGAAACTTCCGAAGACGGAAGCACATGGAAAGCGGTAAAAACTTTTACTTCTGCTCCTGCGGAAAAAGAGCAGATCATCAATCTGGATAATCCGGTGCAGACCAGATATATCCGTGTCCGCATCAATACGTTTAACCCAACCGCAGAAGGCATTACCTGGAAAACAGTTTCCATCTATGAATTTGGAGTTTATGGAGAAAAACAGAGCAGCGGCAGTGAAGTCTGGGATGCTCTGAACAATCTGACTGTAAAAGCAGGAGACAAAAAGTTGAATCTTCCGACCGTAGAGGGCGGAAAAGTAGAAGCCTATGCAGACTATGAACAGATCATCGACACAGACGGAACCATTTATCAGCCTCTGGAAGATAAGACCGTTTCTGTTGAATTTAAAGTTACCGATCAGAACAACAAGGTAACAAAAAAAGAGATTGCAATCACCGTTCCTGGAACGCATACAGCGACCGCAGATGAGAATGCAAAACCTGCCGTTCTTCCGGAACTGGCAGAGTGGGCAGGTGCTACCGGCAATTTCACCATCTCGAAAAACTCACGCATCGTGATCAATGCTGCTGACAAAGATACACTTTCTTCCATGGCAGAAGCATTTGCAGCAGATTATAAAGACATTGTCGGAAACGATATTTCCGTTGTATATGGAAGTGAAAGCGATGTGAAAGCAGGAGATTTTTATTTTGCATTGACAGCAAAAGGAAAAGGCCTGAAAGACGAAGGTTATCTTTCACAGATCGGAGATTCCATCAAAACAGAATCCGAGACTGCAACAGGTGCTTACTGGGCAACCAGAACCTTCCTGCAGATTCTGAAGCAGAACAAAACAACGATCCCGAAAGGAACGACAAGAGATTATCCGAAATACAAGGTCAGAGGTGTGATCCTTGACGTCGGACGAAAAGCAACCGAACTTCAGACCGTAAAAGATGTTGCGGCAACAATGTCCTGGTACAAGATGAATGACTTACAGGTACATCTGAATGATAACCTGATCTTCCTTGAGGACTACTGGGATACCAATGCGGAGACTACGATGCAGAACAGCTTTACAAAGGCCTACGCTGCTTTCCGTCTGGAATCTTCTGTAAAAAATGATGAAGGTAAAACTGCGACAGCAACCGATCTGTATTATACAAAAGATCAGTTCCGCAGCCTGATCAAAGATTCCAGAACGATCGGTGTCAATATCGTTCCGGAAATCGATGTACCGGCACACGCACTGGCATTTACAAAAACATTCCAGAACTGTGCTTTAAAGAAAATGAATTCCAGCAATTGGAAACGTCCACTGACAGATCATCTGGATCTTTCCAAACCGGAATCCACGCAGCTGGCAAAAAATATCTTCTCCGATTATATTGATGGAGAAAATCCTGTTTTCGATGAACAGACAACCGTACATATCGGTGCGGATGAGTACGAAGACGATGCAACCCTGTACCGCAATTTTGTAAATGAAATGGATGATTATATGAAGTCCAAAAACCGAAAAATGCGTATGTGGGGCGGTCTTACCAGAATCAAGTCTGATACAGAAGTCCGCGGCGATGGTGTGGAGATCAATGTATGGAGCAAAGACTGGGCAGATCCTACGGAAATGTACAATCTTGGCTTTGAACTGATCAACTCTCTGGACTCCAATGTATATATCGTTCCGGCAGCAGGATACTATGCAGATTATCTGAATGCTGCAAGCCTCTATGCAAACTGGAAACCGAATGTATTTAAAAGCGGTAATTTAAATACAACGATTCCGGCCGGTGATCCGCAGATGATCGGTGGTGCTTACGCACTGTGGAATGACTCCATCGATACCAGAGGAAACGGTGTCACAGACTATGATGTCTTTGACCGTATCTACCAGCCAATGTCTGCACTGAGTGAAAAACTCTGGGGCGAAGGCACAAAGACATACAACGAAGTAAAAGCAACCACTGCAAAAGTTTCCACTGCTCCGAACACCAATCCGTATCATGAAATTGAGAGCACGGGAAGTACTTACGCAGAATACAATTTTGACAAAGAAGACGGAAGTGATGCTTCCAAGAACAAATACAATGCAGTGTCTGCTGAACATGCAACTTACACAGAAGGAAAAGTCGGCAAAGCCCTGTCTATGGAAAGTGATACCTGCATTGAAACACCGCTTGACAAATCTCCGGCAGGAACCAGCCTTTCCTTCTGGGTGAAAAAGGCAGCAGGAGGATCCTCTGATGAACAGGTTCTGTTTGAAGGTTCTTCCACACTTGGTGATTACACGATCAAAGCCGTTCAGAAGAATACCGGAAAAGTCGGATATTCCAGAGAAGGTTATGATTATTCCTTTGACTATACACTTCCGGAAGACGAATGGGTACATCTGACGATCAAAGGCTATAAAGACAAAGCAGAACTGTATGTAAACGATTCTGATACAGCTATTCCGGCTGTTATGGATACTGCAACAAAGCTTGGTACACAGTACCGTCTTGCAACATTAAACATCCCGATCAAATACATCGGAAGCACGACTGGAAACAGTTTCAATGGTCTGATCGATGAAATCGAACTGACAAACGATCAGGATGACAGCATCATCCCTACAACGGATTTCAGCTTCACCTGTGATAACGAGCAGAATCCGGCAGAGGGCAGCGACGGTCCGATCTCCAATGCATTTGACGGAGATACCAGCACCTTATGGCACAGCCAGTACTCACCATCCATAAAAGCACTTCCGGCAACGTTTACCGTAGATATGGGCAAAGAATATAAGATCAACAAACTGACTTATGTTCCAAGACAGTCCGGCGGAGCAAACGGATATATCACAAGCTATGATTTGTATGTCAAGAAAGCAGAAAGTGATGACTGGACACAGGTTGTAACAGATGGTGTATGGGCATCTGATACAAAAGAAAAGACCGCAAAATTCAACACAGTTGATGCAAGATATATCAAATTTGTTGCAAAAGAGGGAAGCAATGGTTTTGCTACTGCAAGCGAATTCCATATCCATCAGGTTCTGAATGAAGAAGAACAGGAAGTAACAAAAGCTCAGGAAGCACTGAATGAAGCGGTAAATGACAGCAGCATAAAAGGTATTTATGAAGCAGGAAATGCAGACGGAACGTATACAAGTGCAAGCTGGACAGCATTCAAGGAAGCATACGAAGCAGCAAAAGCACCATCTGAAGGAGCAAGTGCAGAAGAACTGAAGACACTGTTGACAAATCTCCAGAATGCAAAAGCAGGTCTTAAGAAGTCACAAACAGAGACACCACCTACTCCAAACCAGACGGAAACACCGGCTACACCTGGACAGACAGAAAAACCATCTACACCGGAAAAACCGACCGTTGTTCAGAAAGTAAGCAAGAATGTGACTTACCGTGTTCTGGATACAAAGAAAAAAACAGCAGCTGTTGTTGGTGTCGGAGGCAAAAAAGGCAAAAAAGTTACTTCTGTGACCATCGCAAAAACAGTGAAGATCAATGGCGTTACCTATAAAGTAACCAAGATTGGCAAAAACGCATTCAAAGGCTGCAAGTATCTGAAGAAAATTACAATCGGAAGTAATGTGAAGAAGATTGAAAAAGGTGCATTTGCAAACTGCCGAAAACTTGCAAGTATCAATATGAAAAAGGCAAATGGAATCACATCCATCGGAAGCAAGGCCTTCAGCAGGATCAATTCAAAAGCAAAAGTGAGCGTACCTTCCAAAAAACTTTCCAAATATACAAGAATGCTGAAAAAAGCTGGACTTCCAAAGAAAGCGGTTATTAAAAAATAGAAATATGCTTTAAAAGCATATCTTCCGGAAAAAGAGACGGAGAGAACAAAATCTGTTTTCTCCGTCTTATTTTTCTTTGTTTTTCGGTTGACGCTTCCGACGCTTTCGACTATAATAAAAATAGTATGGCTTTCTATGCCGCAATTTTGAAAGAAAAGAGCGAATATAATTATGATAAAAAGTATGACAGGCTTTGGAAGATATGAAAATCACCAGGGCGACCGCAAGTTTACGGTTGAGATGAAGTCCGTCAACCACCGCTATTTTGATTCCAACATCAAAATGCCGAAAAAACTCAGTATTTTTGAATCTGCTATTCGAAATCTTCTCAAAGAATATATACAGCGTGGAAAAGTTGATATTTTTATTACTTATGAGGATTTCACAGAAACCAATGTCTCTTTGAAATACAACGAGAACATTGCAGCAGAGTATGTAAAATATTATCAGCAGCTTTCGGAAAAATTTGATCTGCCAAATGATATCCGTGCCTCCGTGATCGGACGCAGTCCGGAAGTTTTCACAATGGAAGAGCAGCCGGTAGATGAACAGGAGATTTGGGCAGTCCTTGAAACAGCACTTCGTGGGGCATGCGAGCAGTTTGTAGAATCCCGCATCCGAGAAGGGGAAAATCTGAAGCTGGATCTGATTGAAAAACTGGACGGTATGCTTACCGATGTGGCAGCGATTGAAAAACGTTCCCCGGAAATTCTTCAGGCATATCGCACCAAACTGACCGAAAAAGTAAAAGAACTGCTTAGTGACACACAGCTCGAGGAGAGCCGTATCGCAACAGAAGTGATTCTTTATGCAGACAAAATCTGCACGGATGAAGAAACGGTTCGTCTGCACAGCCATATCGAGAGCATGAAACAGACACTGCAAACCGGCGGAAGCATCGGCAGAAAACTGGACTTTATAGCCCAGGAAATGAACCGGGAGGCAAATACTATTTTGTCCAAGGCAAACGACCTGGAAACTTCCAATCTTGCGATCAATCTGAAAACAGAGATTGAAAAAGTAAGAGAGCAGATCCAGAATATAGAATAGGGGGGATACGATTGTCAGGATTGATCAATATCGGGTTTGGCAATGCAGTCAATACCGCCAAAGTCGTGGCAGTCATCAACCCGGATGCAGCACCGGTCAAACGTCTGGTGTCCCATGCAAGAGAAGAGGGACGCATCATTGATGCCACACAGGGAAGACGTACCAAGGCTGTGATCATCACGCAGGAAGACCATATCATTCTGTCGGCACTGCAGCCGGACACGATCGCAAAACGTTTTTCACAAAAAGATGCATTTCAGGAACGAGAGGCTCAAGGAGGCAGTTTATGAATAAAAAAGGCATTCTGATTATTTTATCCGGATTTTCCGGAGTAGGAAAAGGAACCGTTGTCAGACGTCTTCTTTCCGATTACGATAATTACGCACTTTCCATTTCCGCAACAACACGAAAACCTCGTGAAGGAGAAGAAGATGGGGTGTCATATTTTTTCAAGAGCAAAGAAGAGTTTGAACAGATGATAAAAGAAGACTCTTTTATCGAACATGCCAGATATGTTGAAAATTACTATGGTACGCCAAAAGCATATGTACAGGAACAGTTAGATGCCGGAAAAGATGTGATTCTGGAGATTGAGATCCAGGGGGCTTTAAAAGTAAAAGAAAAATACCCTGATGCTCTGATGCTGTTTCTGGTTCCGCCGGATGCACAGACTTTAAAAGAACGTCTGGTTGGCCGTGGCACGGAAACAGCCGATGTCATCCATGACCGTCTGGAACGTGCAGCACAGGAAGCCCAGGAAATGGGCTCTTATGAATACATTATTGTAAATGATGATCTGGATACCTGTGTGAAACAGGTGCACGAATTAATACAGAGTGCACACTGTAAGAAATCCCACAATACAGCATTTATCAAAGAACTGCAGCAGGATATGAACTGCTTTTTGAAAGGAGAATGATTTTATGTTACATCCATCTTACACAGACTTAATGAAAGTTGCAAACAGTGAAGTAAATGAAGGTGAAACACCTGTCGTAAACAGCCGCTATTCTATCGTAATGGCAACGGCAAAACGTGCCAGAGAACTGATCGACGGTGCACCGGCACTGGTATATAGCGACGGCAAAAAACCGCTGTCCATCGCAGTAGAAGAATTAGATAAAGGAAAGATCAAAATCCTGGCTGAAGATGAGAGCGGTGAAGATGAAGAATAAGAAAATTTTATTTATCTCTCTTGGCTGTGACAAAAACCTGGTTGATTCGGAAGTGATGCTTGGCATCCTCGCTGACCGCGGCTTTGAGATGACGGACACGGAAGACGATGCGGATATTATCATCATCAACACCTGCTGTTTTATCAATGATGCTAAAGAAGAAAGCATCAACACGATCCTGGAAATGGCAGAATATAAAAAGACCGGTCCGTGCAAGGCTCTGATTGTAACGGGCTGTCTGGCACAGCGTTATAAACAGGAGATTGTCGATGAAATACCGGAAGTCGATGCGGTGATCGGTACTTCCAAGTACGATGAGATTTTTGATGCAGTAGATCAGGCTTTAAAAGGTTCTCATTTTCTGGATGTAGATGATCTTGACCGGCTTCCGTCCGTACCCGGCAAGCGTATTCTGACAACAGGCGGGCATTATGCACATCTGAAGATTGCAGAGGGATGTGACAAGCACTGTACCTACTGCATCATTCCGAAGCTGCGCGGACCGTACCGCTCCGTTCCGATGGAGGAACTGATAGCAGAAGCGAAGACGATGGCAGAACAGGGTGTCAAAGAGCTCGTTCTCGTTGCGCAGGAGACAACCATTTATGGTATCGATCTGTACGGAAAGCCGTCTCTCCACCTTCTGTTAAAAGAGCTCTGCAAAATTCAGGAGCTCTACTGGATCCGGATTCTGTACTGCTATCCGGAGGACATCTATCCGGAACTCGTTCAGACGATGAAGGAAGAGCCGAAAGTCTGTCACTACCTGGATCTGCCGATTCAGCATGCCAACGATGAGATCCTGCGCCGCATGGGTCGCAGAACATCCAAACAGGAGCTGATCGACAAAATTGATTTCCTGAGAAGTGAGATGCCGGATATCACACTGCGCACCACGCTGATCACAGGATTCCCGGGAGAGACAAAAGAGCAGCACAAAGAACTCCTCGAGTTTATCAACGACATGGAGTTCGACCGTCTCGGCGTATTCACCTACTCTCCGGAGGAGGGAACACCGGCTGCTGCGATGGAGCATCAGATCGACGAGGAGGTAAAACTGGACCGTCAGGCAGAACTGATGGAGCTGCAGCAGGATATCTCTGCAGAACTCGGCGAGCGCAGGATCGGCCAGGAGCTTCTTGTTATGATCGAGGGCAAAGTGGCGGATGAGGATGCCTATGTGGGCAGAAGCCAGGCGGACGCACCGGGTGTAGACGGCTATGTATTTGTCAATACACCGGAAACACTCGTATCCGGTGATTTCGTAAGAGTGAAAATTACCGGCGCTCTGGAATATGATCTGATAGGAGAGATATACCATGAGTAAGATGAATCTGCCTAACAAGCTGACTATTTTCCGTGTGATCCTGATCGTGCCGTTTATTATCCTGTTGCTGGGAGGCCAGGCCGGATGGTTCGGCGATAATACCTTCGTGACGGATATGATCGCGTTGGCTATCTTCATCATCGCCAGTCTGACGGATCTGATCGACGGTAAGATCGCCAGAAAATACAATCTGATCACAGATTTCGGAAAGTTCATGGATCCGCTGGCGGATAAGCTGTTAGTATGTTCCGCCATGATCGCACTGATCGAGATGAACCGCATCCCTTCCTGGGTGGTCATCATCATTATTGCCAGAGAGTTCATCATCAGCGGTTTCCGCCTGGTTGCTTCGGACAATGGAATTGTCATCGCAGCAAGCTGGTGGGGAAAATCGAAAACAATCAGCCAGATGATTATGATCATTCTTCTGATCGCTGACATTCCGGCACTTTCCGTGCTGAATACTGTGCTGATCTGGGTTGCACTGATTCTGACCGTTGTTTCTCTGATTGATTACCTGGTAAAAAATAAAAACGTGCTTTCCATGCAGAACTAGGCAGGAAAAAGCACAGAATAAAAACGCTGACCGGTTTGGGATTCCAGACCGGCAGCGTTTTTTGATTTGTAGTTTTTCAGCGTTTTTTCCCGGAAGCAGCGGAGCGGAAGAGGCGTACCATCTGGTCAATTTTTGCCGCTTCCTGTTTGGATTTTCCGGCTTTGATGGCAGAGATGATCAGGTCCGCCTCGGAGGCGGAAAACTGTGCGCCGCCCTGATTTCCCTGCATCAGGGAGAGAAGAAACGGCATCATTTCCGCCTGGGATTTTCCGCGGCTCTGAGAGGCCATCTGCTGCAGTGCCTGAAGCCGGGCAAAGTCAATTCCGGAAAGAGAGGGGTCCTGCGACCAGTCGTTTTGCTTATCATCCGAACTCATAGCAGATCCTCCTCATTTCCGGGATTTATATTCTGAAGCATCTGGACCATCTGCATGGTCTGAAACATCTGGGAGAGAAGATCCCGCTGCGGACCGGCGGCAAAACGGGAAATATCCTGCAGCATCTCAAGCGGAGAGACGTGCGGGGCATCAACAGACATCATGGAAAGGTCGGCCGGACGGGAAAAAAGCTGAATGGTCCGCTGGAGCTCGAGCCATTTGCTCAAAATCGCAAGGGAGGGCTGCAGGCCGAAGGAGGCGTAGGGAATGGCAGCCTTCAGCATCTGAAGCTGATCCTGTGCGATCATCTGGTCCAGCGGTGTCATCTGTTCCACATTTTGTTCCTGTTCCTGATTCAAATTAAGATCCTTCCTGGCAGCATTCCTGCATTTGTCTTTTTATTTCTCTTTATCTTATGTTCCAGGCCGGAAAAAATGACAGAAGGCGGGAAAAAACATATGATAAGAGGAAGAAAGAAAAAGGAGACCGCCGGAAAATGGATGGAAAAGAAACAGCAAAAAGAAAACAGGTACTCGAAGGGAATGCCTTTTATGAAATAGATCTGGAATGTATGAGAAAAAAAGAAAAAAGAGAAGAGATGGAAAAGCGGGAAAGAGAAGCACAGAAACCGAAACGGTTTCGCTGAAAGAGAATTCTGGTGAAAAAAAGCCCCGGGGCGGTTGATCCGCACCCGGGGCTTTTTCTGCCCAAACATCTGGGAGGACTGAAAAAAGGTCAGCAGCCGCATCCACAGTTATTGCTGTTGCCGCATCCACAGCCGTTGTTGTTCCATCCGCCGCAGCAGAACAGAAGAATCAGAACGAGCCAGCAGTCGGAATTGCAGCCATTGTTGTTGTTTCCGCATCCACATCCGCCGCAGCAGGAGAGGAGAAGCAGAATCCAGATAATACTGCAGCCATTGTTTCCGAACAGGTTGTTGTTGGAAACACCGCATCCATTATCGCAGCCACAGCCGTTGTCACATCCGCATCCACAGTTTGTAGCAGCTAAATCACTCATGTTTGTTCCTCCAAAGGAATCATTTTGCTTACAATTCATGATATGAAAAACTGCCGGGCGGGGTTACTCTTAAAGAGAAAAATTCAAAGACCCTACAGACTGCGTCCCTGAAAATCAAAAAGCTCTTTCACCGGAATGTCAAGTGCCTCAGCGATATCGAACAGAAGATTCAACGAAATAGAGGTTTTTGTATTTGGCGCTTCGATGTTGCTCATATGGGTACGACTGATATGTACCGCCTCGGCAAGTTCGGCCTGCGTCATTCCTTTTGCTCTTCGGTAGTA
>ERZ827088.1652-NODE-1652-length-26652-cov-4.248411_pt1 | contig 26652 bp, 30 predicted proteins | sample MGYA00519922_ERZ827088 | MGnify/ENA primary metagenome ERZ827088 (study PRJEB31778, sample SAMEA3449254) | human gut metagenome | biome: human gut; feature: human-associated habitat; material: faeces | place: United Kingdom | collected 2010/2012 ...
ACCACCAACGCCAGTGCCAATACAAGGCTCCAAATCGTTTTCTTTTTCATGGTATGTTACGCTCCTTTTTTGAAGTATTTGTGGTTGTGTATTAACCTTGTCTGTAGCATACCAGAAGCTGCATTGAAATTCTCCCGCGAAAGTGCGGGGAAAGTGTCACAAATTCGTCACAGCGCCTCTATCCGCATCAGCTCAGAATAAGAAGTTCAATGATTGGGTAAAAGAAGCGCTGGGCGATGATTGCAGTTATGAGGCTGTACAGAATATCCAGGATAAATTGTATGAACTGCGGGAAGATGAGAATTTAATTCTGGACAACCAGAAAATAAAGACATTACTGGCCGCCAGCGGGCTGGAGGGAGAAAAACTTCAGGAGGTAGAAAGGCGTTTCGACGTGTCCAGAGATAACAAGGTAGAATTTCTGGCATCGAATCTTGGAAACGCAAAGAAATATGAGGTAAAGACTCCTGAAATTACCGTACAGGTTCCTGCAGAACGAACAGATTTGGTTGAGACCAAGCTTGTTAACTTTCCATTGCAATTTCCATATTTTTCTTCGCAGAAATGAATTCCAATATCATGTGTCAAAGCCGCCGCTTCAATGGTAAACAGGCATTTTTTATCCACATTTTCCGTTTCCGCTATCAATTTTGCATAACTATGCACTTTGCAAAAATGTTGAATTCTCTTTGCATCTCCTCGATATAATTCAATCATTGCCAAATGTAATTTATTTATCATTGAAAGCTTCCTCCTTTTTCACATATAACAGCCTTAAAATTAATCCTGTGTTTTTTATGATATAAGATATCACATTTTTATTCTTGTATCTACATCACCGGAAACATTCAATTCAAAGTGATTTCGATTTGTTTTTATAAAGCCTTCTTTTTGTAATTTTGATATTTCTGTAGACATTGCCGCCCGATCAATACAAAGATAATCCGCCAACTGCTGCCGGTCAAAAGGAATGTCAAAGGACAACGACGAATGTCTGGTGAATTCTGCTGACAGATAGGACAGTAGTTTATCCCTGGTCGTTCGCTTGCCAACATGTGTGATCTTATCGTTCAGGATCAGTATCTTATTTGCCAGGACACTGACCAGATTACGGATCAGCTTCTGATGATGCTCACATGCAGTTGGACAGGTAATCAGAAGTCTTTTGACATTTAAGAGAATAATCTCACAATCCTCATCTGCTACCACACTGATATTTAAGACAGCTCTCTGGCTTGCTGCATACGGCTCACCAAAAAAATCTCCTGCGTGACATTTTGACAAAATATTCCGATGTCCCCAGATGTCTTCTTGAATAATAAGGACGCATCCGGACACCACAATCCCCATTACTTCGGTAATATCACCTGCTCTGAAAATATAAGAATCTCGCTTTTTAGAAATTGTTGTTGCGTTTACACAATGCAATATGGATAATATCTCGTTATCAGCTAGACCTTTAAAAAATGGACTGTTTCTTAGGATTGATAAATATTTTTGCAAAATAGTTCCTCCCTGTTGGAAATCAAACATACTAGTTGTATTTATAATACTATAATTCTAGCATAAACAAACGCTAAATACTATTGATGGAGGTTAAAAATGATAAGAAAGATTATAAAGATTGATAAAGAAAAATGTAATGGCTGTGGTGCCTGTGCATCTGCCTGCCACGAAGGCGCCATTGATATCATTGACGGAAAAGCAGAATTGGTGAGAGAACATTTCTGCGACGGACTGGGAGATTGTCTCCCTGAATGCCCTACCGGAGCCATCTCATTTGAGGAGAGAGACGCACCTGCATATGATGAAGAAGCTGTGAAAGAAGCACAGAAAAAAATAGCTGCCAAAAACCGGGCAATATCCTCTCACTCCGGCTGTCCTGGATCTAAAATCATGCAGATCAGACGAACTGAAACATCTGAGCCTGTAAAAGCAACTTCAACCGCAGATTCAGGATCAAAGCTTCAAAACTGGCCGGTACAGATTAAACTGGCTCCTGTTAACGCACCATATTTTAACGGCTCAAAGCTTTTAATCGCAGCTGATTGTACTGCTTACGCTTATGCCGCCTTTCATCAGGATTTTATTCGAAACAAGGTAACTTTAATTGGTTGTCCTAAATTAGATCAGGTGGATTATAGTGAAAAACTGACTGCTATTATTCAAAATAACAGCATTCAAAGTGTAACTATTGTCCGAATGGAAGTTCCTTGCTGTGGCGGCCTGGAGATTGCGGCCAAAAAAGCTCTTCAAGCTAGTGGAAAATTCATACCATGGCAAGTTGTAACAATAAGTATTGATGGGAAAATCATGGAGTAAAGTCAGCAACCACCAGTTCAACTGGTGGTTTGCTATAGCTCCTCTATTAAGCCTCCCTGCACTTCTCATATGCAAAAAGTGCTGCACCAAGCGCTCCGCAAAGCTGTGCCTCATCGCAAATATACAGCTTTGCGCCTAGCTTTTCTTCAAGTGCATTTGTGATGCCTTTGTTCTTTGCCACTCCGCCGGTCATCATATACTCTCCCGGATTATCCTGCCCAAGCCTTGCTGCAAGTGCGCCTACCTTTGAAGCTACAGACATGTTTAGTCCGTGGATAATATCAGAAACAGCCTTGTTCTGTGCCACCAGCGATACTACCTCAGACTCTGCAAAAACTGTACACATGCTTGAAATCACAATGTTTTCCTTCCACTCAAGTCCCATGGTGCTCATCTCCTCAAGTGAAAGTCCGAGTGTCCTTGCCATCATCTCCAGAAAACGCCCGGTTCCTGCCGCACATTTGTCATTCATCAGGAAATTTTTGACCGCACCATTTTCATCTATGCTGATTGCCTTTATATCCTGTCCACCTATGTCAATAACTGTGCGCACGTTGGGATTCAGATAATGCGCGCCCTTTGCATGGCATGTAATCTCTGTGATGCTGTCATCACCGCTATTGATATATGCACGACCATATCCTGTTGTAACAATCCTTACAATATCATCCTTTGATATACCGGCCTTTTCGACAGCCTTCTCCAGACTCTTTTCGGCGCTCATCATAGCACCGCCACCTGTCGGAATAATCATTGTCGATTTAATTTTTCCATCCTGATCCAGTATCACCACATCTGTGCTTGTTGAGCCGCTGTCAATTCCTGCTACATAGTAGACTCCTGATTCCATCCTTCTTCTTGCCTCCTCGCTTATGCCTTTTGTAGGGTCCATATCATCTGAGCCCTCTATTGTCTCTGCAAATGCCTGTATTCTTGTCAGAAGCTGCCCGGCACTCTGACTTGTAAAATCCGTCTCAAGCTTTAAAAGAGGCACCTTAATATTATTCTTTATGCTTGCATACTCAAAGCCATAGTAATCGCAGAACTTTATCGTGTGATATATGATGCCCTTAAGGCTTGGGTCTAAAAAGAGCTGGTTTCTTCTTGTATTATTGTTCATTCTGGCACATGGCATCTGTCCGAGCAGACTCTCTGCATATGCTAAAAAGAGAGTCTCATCATCCATATTTGTAAGATCTTTCTGTAAAATAATGAGATTTCTGCCGGATGTGCATGTCATATTTTCTACATCCATCTGCATATTTTCACGTATTGTCTTCTCAAGAATACTGCTCACATGCACACCCATAAGACCTATGTATGGCTTGCGCTCAGATTCAGGTTTTGCAAACGACTTTATAAAAAGCTCCCTGTCGAATGTCCTGTGCGAATATCTCTCATACGCATTCTTCAAACGAAGAATTGACTGTGCAAATTTTATGTTCTCACACTCGTTATCCTCATGAGGCAGATCAAGCATATACAGGAATTTGCATTTCTTTGTATTCTCTATGATATCATAGACTCTGCGCATTGAATCACAGCAATTCACGAGCACAAGCTCCTCTACCTTGCCCTCGAGCACAGCCTGTATGACTGACTTGCCGAATCCGCAGAGATTCGCATGAGCTATCTTATCTGATTTATCAAAATTCTCCGGCATCTCCTCAAGCACAGCACATTCCTGTCCAAAGCCCTTAAACAGCTCTACCGGAGCATATTTACAAACATAATTTATCATCTGTTTTCCACTTTCTGAAATTGGTTTATAGTAAATATCCACACACCAGACGCAATAACCGGTGTATTATTTCTAATTACATTCCTGCTCTGTAAGCATCTCCACAAATGCCTGAAGCCTTGTGGAAATCTGTCCGTCACTGGCATTTGCCGGGTTGCAGCCGTCTCCGTCTAAAACCATAGTTGGAAGTCCTTCCCTCTCGAGTGAGCGCTTTATAAGGCTTGATGCACCGATTGTATTCTTACAGCCCCAGTGCGCAAAAAGTACAGCACCGTCTGCTCCAACTGTGTCGGCAAGCTCCTTTGCCTCATCTATTCTCTGGTTCACGCTGCCATTATAAATGCAGTAAACCATTTTTTCGGCAAGTGCCTCGTAAGGATCATCCGACTCCATGCTTCTGAAACCATCCGCTATAAAATCGCTTGCACTGATATGGATTGTATCACTGTAATTGAACACATCCTTCACTGCATCCTGCAAAAACGGCATGGTGTGCATCCAAAGTACATGAAAGCCATCGCCTGCCGGTGCACGTCTCACATCATCTCTCAGAAGCTGTGTATATCTGACTGATTCATCAGTTCCTGCAAGCAGATGACACATGAAAAGCGCATACAGCTCATTTGTGAGAGTTGATGCAATATCATGTCCTTTTCTCAGATGAAGCTGCCTGTAATAATTATTTGATGCAATTTTGCTCTTATCTACAGCCTTTTTCACAGACTCCTCTGTGATTTCTCTGCCTGTGACATCCTGTAAAAAACTCTTAAGCTCCCTAAGCTGCTTTGCTACATACATAACAGAGTCATAATTCTTCTCATATGGAACATCTATATAAAAGCTTGGTATTTCATATCTCTCCTTGAGATACGGAAATGTCATCATATTGCCATCGCATGCCAGGTTTGTATACACCATGCACTTTGGCTTTGGCACTATACCATTTAATGCTGCGCCCAGAAAAACCCTGTGATACGAGCACATAGTTTCCGGAAAGCCTTCCTTCTCAGTCTGCTTGAGAAAGGTCTGCTCACATTTAGTTCCTGCCATAAAACACGATAATGCCTCAACCGAATATGGTGTGAGACCTGCCGCCGTCAAAAGCTCACCCGGTACAAAAATACTGACCATGGCGGCATTTTCAGGCTTTGCAAGTGCCTGTATGATATTATTCATGACAACCTTTGCCACATACTGCCCTGACATTGGAAGCTTTCTGTCCGGAAATAATGCTAATCTTTTTTCCTGTAATCTATATCCTGCAAGCAAAAGCTTCCTCGCCTTAACAGGATCTTTTTCTGCTATCTCGCCTACTTTTTCTCCAAATTTATCCACTATACTCATGTGATATTTCAGCTCTTTTCTATATTCAAATATATATATATTCGGTTCACCATACTATTATAGCAATTGTGCACAAAAAGTAAACTCTCATTTTAGCTATATTTCACTATAACTATTGTCAGATATCCTTTTGCTTCGGTAAGCTCATCCAGCCCCCTGTACACACGCTCAGACTCCATGCCACAGTTTGTCACACCATACACTGTCATTTTCTTTTTTCTGATAGCATCTCCTGTGCGAAGCACCTCTATAAGCTCTGCAAGCTTCTTTCCGGATTTCATATATACACAGGTTCCACCGTAGCCCACAGTATCCCTCACATCATACGAAGCCGGTATGATATGTATCTCATCCATCATCTCACCAAGCGAAGTACCAAGCCGCGCTGCAGCTGCACAAAACGACGGTACACCACTTATCATCACTGCCGTAAAACCTGCCTGCATGACACGCTTATGGATATACATATATGTCGAATACACGCTTGGATCGCCGATTGTAAGCATTGCCACATTTTTGCCTGCTTCAAGCTCACTTACTATGTCACTGTATATCTTATTGTGTGATATAGTAAGCTTTTCCTTGTCCTTTATCATTGGAAACGGAGTGCACATAATATGTTTTTTCTCTATCTCCGGTAAAACAGCCTGCACTATGCTGTACGCATAGCATTCCTCTTTTGAAACTGCAGGGATTGTAATTATATCACATGCTTTTATTGTATTAATAGCCTTTAAAGTCATAAGCTCGGGATCTCCCGGACCTACACCGATGCCATATAACACACCAATATTATTTTTATTGTCATCCCCTGCTCTTTCTATCTGCTTGTACATCTTTATAATTTCCTGCTTTCTATACTACATTTACAGGTAATGCATTCCTAACAAAATCATCACAAATCGATATCATATATTCTTCTGGTATCAATTATCGTCTCTGCACCATTATCATCCACAACTATCATCAGGTGCCCTATGCTATCAAGCTTTTTAAGATACCCTGTCACATGCTCATAGCTGCCACCCTCCTTGTGCTCATCCGGCACAAAATATGTCACCTCAAAATAATTCTCTGTCATGGTATTTATGACATTTTCGTCATATAAACTGTCTGAATTGAAATTACGCTTTCTATAAAGCATCATGAGCTCATTCATTTTCTCATCAAGCTCTCTTTTTTTGTCCTCATCAGGCTCATGCCACTCGTTTGTCAGCCTCGCTGTCTCTGCAATAGCCTCCTCATGACCTGTAAGTGCCGCAAAAGGTGCAAACTGTGCTGAGCGGTCCCATATAGACATCTGCGGATGTACCTTTGACACATGATGTGGTAAATCTATAATATCATCATATTTTCCCATGCCATGCTCCTTATATACTTTTTCGTAACTATTTTAAACCACTAAGAAAAATCCGATTAAGAACCACAGCGGTTGCTGCTATGCCTTGTGTCCGCCAATCTGATTGTTCCTTGAAATAGTTGTGGCACCCTCCTCAAGATTCATGCCCTTTAGCATGGCATTCTTTCCATATTTCTTCTTGACGGAAATCATAGCCTCCTGAAGCTTTCTCTCCTTTGAAAGCGCCTCATCCTCTTTTAGCTTTTCCTTAGCCCTCTCCTGATAATCTGTAAATAAATCAAGCTGCTCAAACTGCTCACTTTCCTGCACCTTGCTCTCATCACAGACCCTGTTTGCCACCACAGTAATCCTTCGTGTCAGAAGAGAAGGATCTATGATACGGTCATAAAGCTCCATCACCGCGTCCATGATGATGCGCGTGGATGATGTATAACGCCCTAAATTTGCTGTACCATGTGCATGCTTTGGAACCTTTCTGCCGTATCGGTCTATGGTAATCTCACCTGTATAATCTCTGTGTGTACCTTTTTTACCGCCAATACTGTCTCTGCCTTTATTATTTACTGCGTGGTCATAATTATTGCCCAAACAGCTATCAGCCTTATTAGACAGATTTGCAATATCATACCCTATAGTGAGTACTATCTGATCTGTAACCAGCCTCTTATCTACCAAATCAAGCACAAGAAGGTCCGTCATCTCACGCACAATAAGCTTTGTCTTCTCATAATCATACGGCTCCTGAAGCACCTGCCCTGAACTGATACTGTTGGTCTGCGGTCTGTATGCCTTGATATCAGCTATTGTAACAGGCTCATACCCCCATGCATGGTCTATAAGAAGCTCTGCATTGATGCCAAACATCTTATACAGCTTTTCCTCATTGTAAAAATCATTCGAACCGCCTGTTGAGCACCTGGCCACATCTCCCATTGTATACATGCCGGCTGCCTCGAGCTTTTTGGCATAACCAGCTCCCACTCTCCAAAAATCGGTAATCGGCCTGTGGTCCCATAGCTTTCGCCTATAGCTATTCTCATTGAGCTCTGCTATACGCACTCCTCGCTCATCAGGCATGGCATGCTTTGCCATAATATCCATGGCTATCTTGCACAGATACAGATTGGTACCAATGCCGCAGGTTGCCGTGATACCGGTATCCTTAAGGACATCGTCTATCATCTTAGACGCAAGCTCCCTTGCCGTCATGTGATAAGTGCGAAGATAGTGTGTCACATCCATAAAAACCTCATCTATCGAGTAAACACTGATATCCTCAGGTGCGATATACTTAAGATAAATATTGTATATGCGTGTACTGTAATCCATATACAAAGCCATACGCGGCGGTGCGACAATGTATGTCAGCTCATACTCAGGATGTGCGTCAAGCAGATTCGCATTATATGATGCATAATCAAAGCCTGCCATTGTGCTTTCTGTTATATCATTTTCTGCTATATCGATTTCTGTTACATATTTTTTTCTTTCATCCGGATTGCCCTCAGCCTGGAGTCTTTTTTGCTGTTCACCTGCTGATTGTTTTCTATCAGATTGTTCGCCCTCAATTTGTCGGCTTCTCTCCACTGTCCCGGCAGCATGTCCACTCGCCATAAGCTTCGACAGACGCAGCTTGTTTACCTCCTTCACACGCTGTACCACCTCAAAAAGGCGCGCCCTGCCCGGTATGCCATATGCCTTAAGAGCCGGCGATACTGCAAGACAGATAGTCTTCTCCGTGCGGGTTGGATCTGCCACGACCAGATTAGTGGTCAGAGCATCCTTTCCCCTCTCTCTGCACTCTACTGATGCGTAAAATGATTTTAAATCTATTGCCACATAAATGTGCTCTTCATTATGCTTGTCCATACTGCAATTCTACATTGATTACGCTCAATTGTCAAGAACATATGTTTGTGTATGTGGATTATTGTCACTACATAAGAAAATGCCACTACAGCACAGTTTAATGCATCTGCAAGCCTTACGCAGTCACTTAGTGGCTGTTAGAATTATATCCGCACACAACAATGCCCCGCCAAGGATGGCGGGGCAAGGCGTTATGTGCCATGGACGGCACATAAAAGCCGGTTGTGTCATGGTCTATAACAAACTGAATATATAATTCTTACAGCCTCTTAGTGACGCAGTACCGGCTTACGGATGCATTAAACTGTGCTGTAGTGGCATTTTCGTACTATAACCATTATGAACCACTAAGCTTTAAACACTACACTACAAGGAAGAACTTCACAAGGAAAAGAAGCGAAATAGCATAAGTAAGGATAGAAACCTCCTTTGCTTTTCCTGTAAAGACCTTGAGTACAGTATATGTGATAAGTCCAAGACCTATACCATGTCCGATAGATCCGGAGATAGGCATTGCAATAAGCATGAGTGCTACCGGAGCAACCTGTGAGAGATCCTCGAAATCCACCTTCTTAAGACCGCCAAGCATCAGGATACCAACATAGATAAGTGCTGATGATGTTGCTGCGGCAGGAATGATTGCTGCAAGCGGTGCTATAAAGATGCATGCAAGGAACAGGATACCTGTTGTGAAAGCTGTAAGACCTGTTCGTCCACCGGCCTCTACACCTGATGCAGACTCAACAAAAGTTGTTACTGTAGATGTACCTGTTACGGCACCAACCACTGTGGCAACTGAATCGGAAACCAAAGCCTCCTTCATGTTTGGCATATTTCCCTCTTTGTCAACCATTCCTGCTCGTGATGCAGTACCAACAAGTGTTCCGATGGTATCAAACATATCTATGATACAGAATGTGATGATGAGTGAAATTGCTGTAAACCATCCAATACTGATGAAATCCTTGAAATCGAACTTGAACAGTGTTGTATCTGCCATATCCTTAAACTGTGGCACAAATGAAGCTGTTGCAAGTGATGCAAAAGGATTTGTTCCAAAGAATATAGCCTCTCCTACCCAGTAAACTACGCAGGCTGCAAGCATACCAAAAAGTACTGCTCCGTTGACGCCCTTATGAGCTAAAATAATGATAACAAAAAGTCCGATGAACATAGTCACAACAGTGAGCACCATTGAAGAATATCCATCTGTCATATTTGTTTTGGCAAGTCCCGGTGTGAGTGCACCGAAGAAATCCTTCATCACATAAAATGGTCCGCCATCCTTTGAGTAAACACCGGCATTTGAGCCAAAGCCGATATTTAAAAGCATAAGACCGATAGCCGGTGAAATACCCATGCGGACACCATAAGGAATGGCATCTACTATCTTGTCACGAATATTGAATATTGAAAGTATAAAGAATAAAATACCCTCAATAAGGATGATACACAGTGCAGCCTGGAATGAATCAACATATGACAGGCCTGTGATGCTTACGATATTGGCAACTACTACAGCAAAGAAGCTGTTAAGTCCCATACCCGGAGCCAGTGCAAATGGCTTGTTGGCAAGAAATGCCATGACAAACATACCGACTGCCGAAGCAATACATGTTGCCAGGAACACTCCGTTCCATAGTGCTTTTGTTCCCTCAGCACCAAATCCGGTGAGGAGGTTTGGGTTAAGAGCAATGATGTATGCCATGGTCATGAATGTTGTCAGACCGGCAAGAATCTCTGTCTTGACCGTTGTGTTGTTTTGTTTGAGTTTGAAGATTTTTTCTAACATTTTTCTTCCTTTCCTTTTATTTTTTTTGCAGCTGTTATCCGCTTTCCTGCTACAGGCGCCTGTTAATAGCTGCATTGTATATAAAATTGTGAATCACAATTGATTCCTTGTTTTTTCCACGAACTCACTCGTGAAAACATCAAATGTAACCGGCTTTGAATAGAAATAGCCCTGAATAATATTACAGCCAAACTGCTGTAATAGCCTTACCTGCTCCTCATTCTCTGCCCCCTCGGCAACACACTCTATGCCAAGCTCCATAATCATGGATATGAGGTGCTTTAACATAATCCTGCTCTTTTCATTGCTCTCGAGATTCTTGACCAGGGAACGGTCAATTTTAGCAATGCTGAACGGAAACTTAAAGAGCATCTCAAGATTTGAGTACTTCGTGCCAAAGTCATCCATCGAAAGACGAAAGCCCATTGAAATCAGTGACTGCGCGATATTATTTATCAATACAATATCCATATCACCAACAGACTCTGTTATCTCTATCTGAACAAGCCCCTCCGGGAGATCATACCTGTTCATTATCTCCTTCACCTGATCCAGGAGGTCTGCATATTCCAGTGTATTTTTTGAAAAATTCACAGATACCGGAACCACTCTCCTGTCACTTATACAGCGAAGCTTCTGCGCCTTGCATACCTCATCAAGTACAAATAAATCAATAAGATGCGAGCATCTGTTTTCTTCTAAAATCTCGATAAAATGAATTGGCCCTACAACGCCATGAGCCTCATCAAAAAATCTGATAAGGGCCTCCGCCCCGACTGTGATGCCTGTTCTTGAATCAACCTTCGGCTGATAATACACCATGAAGCTTCCCTTTTCAATCTCAGAAACCACATCCTTAAATACCTTATTTCTCATTATACTGTCAAGACTCTTAAGCTTTGCGTCCTTTTCAATATCATACATTAAGCGAACCTCTGAGAGCTGCCTTGCTATGTCGGGCTTGTCCGTCCAACTAAAGCCTGTCGATACAGAGACATCCAGATCATCAAGGCTTTCCCTTACTATCCTGACAAGTCCCATAAATGATTTTTTATCAATATCCTTGCAAAAAACAACTATCTCATCCTGCTCGTACCTGTATATATCGTAGCCTGTAAAAACGCCCCTGATCACATCTGCAACCATCTTAAGACGCGCATTTCCTGCCATATACCCAAATTTTTCATTTATATCTGAAAGCCTTATGATATCTGATGCAAATACTCCCATAAAGCTGCAGTCATACTCCACATAGCTCTCTCCCAAATTATTAAAGGTCTCTCTCTTTCTTAAGCCTGTGACCTGGTCAAAATTGAGCCTGTACTCATACTCTGCCCTCGCCTTCTCATAAAACAGACTATTCGATATTGAAATACCAATCATTTCAATCAAATCCAGACTTCCTGAATTGGCTCTTGGATTCATAACCACGATGGCACCAAAGCATTGTTCCCCCTTGTTTAGAAGAACAGCAGATGTAGACCATATTCTGACATCAGCCATACGCTTGAACAAATCCCTGTATTCACCCTCAATTGACTGAATATCACTTATAAACACACGGCCAGCGTCATTAAAAAGAGCGAGAAAATCTGTAATTGCACCTCTTGAAACAGATTCATTAACCACCTTTGCCATAATCTTAGCACTTGGTATATGTATCTCCTCAATTGTGTCCCACGCACTCTCTCCATTATAAATGACAGCCACACAATCTGCATTATAAAACTCTCTAAGCAGCCGTAAATAGTTCCTATACCCCAAGCCTTCGGTGGTATCATTAACAGCATCAATGAAATTCTGCATAAACGCCCTGTAGCTGATTATCCGTCTCATAACAGCATTCAGCTTTGACTCATCACTCAAATCTATCATCTTGAGCAGTCTATAGCCATTATAATCCTTATGATTCAGCTTGATTATGAGCTTCTTTTCGCCTAACAGCTTTGCAACTATATTGTCGGGATGATCCTTTCCTGAAAAAACCGATACTCTGTTTCCCTGCTCTTTTTTCCGTAAAAACAAATCAATAAACCCATCCTCAAACGGCTTTGAAATAAATTCATCAATCTGAGATGCTGTCATAACGCTTGAATTTATGATAGCCTTATTGACAAATACTATTCTACGGCTCTCCTCATCTACTGCAAGTATATAGTCCGGCATTTCATCATACGAGAATATCTCCCTATCTGACATCCTGCAGGATACATCTGTAATGGAAGGAGCGCAGGAATTATGCGGAACGGTTATATCATTTTTCCTGATAGAATTGAAAAACGATATGCGATTCTTTCCCTGCCTCTTTGAGTAATACATAGCCTGATCCGCCTCATAGTACAGATCCTTAAAGGTCAGCTCTCTGTCATCGCCGGTAGTCATGCCGATTGATGCAGAATACTCCATATCAAAGATAATATTCTTCAGTCTTCCTGACAGCTTTACGCAGAACTCGTCCACAGCATCACTGTCCTCTAATCCAAATACGATCGCTGCAAACTCATCACCGCCAAGCCTGCCAACTATACCATTGGCTCCAACTGCTTCCTTAAGCACCTGTCCTGTCTGGCTTAATACCCTATCCCCTACATTGTGTCCCAAGGTGTCATTTACTATCTTGAAATCATCCACATCAAGCATCACAAATAAAAGCTTTGTTCCCTTTTGCCTGATAAGTGATGTACATTTATTCTCAAATGCAAGGTGATTGTATGTTCCTGTCAGCGAGTCCAAAAGCCCATTTTCATCTCTGATATCAAACATTACTCCAACTACCATACATACCTTTTTATCCAAATCAGGTATGCTGACCATGTACATCTCAACCGGCTTGCTCTTGCCATCCTCTGATATAAAACTAAGCTGGAATGCAGTACGCATAGGCCGAAGCAGACATTTATCAAGCTGCTTTTTGAAGCATTCGATGCTGTCTGCCGGACACTCTGACATGTATGTGTCAATATTTTGTTTAAAAACCGGATATACTGTCTCCTGAGCCGGAGAAGAGTTGACTATTTTGAAAATATATGCCTCATCATCTTCCACATATTACTCAAACATGCGCTCATGATTGTTTTCTGCAACAATCTTCATCAGCTCATAGTAAGCCTCTGTTATTCTATCTGTAATTCTTCTCCCTCTGTTACGCTTATCTTCCATGCGGAAACCCCATTATCTACAACATATTCATAAACTTTGCTTCAAACTAAATTCTTATCAGTGCTTTTCAATTTCCTCAAATACTCTGTCAGCCACCCGCGGCAGCTCAGAGAATTTGCGAATAGCAGGCACATCGTCATCTATTGTGCCGAACCCGTATGCTGCATGGATGAACTTAACTCCTGCCTTTTTGCTGGAATCGTAGTCTCCCTGTATGTCACCTACATACACTGCCTCATCTATATTATTGCGCTCTACAATAAGCTTTATGTTTTCTGACTTCTCAAGCTCATTGTTGCCGTAGCACTCAGTATCCTTAAAATACCTGCCAAGTCCGTGGTACGCAAAAAAAGACTCTATATAACCACGCTGGCAATTGCTGACTATATAAAGGTCATATCTTTCTGACAGCTCATCAAGTGTCTTTTCAACATCAGGATAAAGCTCTCCCCCATGAACGGTCAGGTAATCGTTTTCTTCTCTATAGCATACATTAATTAACTCATCTCTGCAAGTACAATTAGGAAAGATAATGGATGCAAGTACATCCATTGTCTTTCCCATTACTGAATACATATCTTCTTTTGTGATAGGTGCCCTCTCATAGCCATAATCTGCTATGGCCTTATTCCATGATTTTGCCACATTCTCTGCTGAATCCCAGAGAGTGCCATCCATATCAAAAATAATACCCTTATGCTTCATCTATTGCCTTTCCGATATCATGTCTCATGTATTTATTATCAAACTGTACCCACTCTGTTGCCTCGTAAGCCTTGGCTCTGGCCTCCTTGAGTGTGGCGCCTGTTGCAGTGATACCAAGCACACGTCCTCCGTTTGTGACGATATTGCCGTCAGCATCAAATTTGGTGCCGGCATGATAGCAGTAATAATCCTCTTTGCCGTCAAACTTCTCAAAGCCAGTTATCTTAAAGCCCTTCTCATACTTGACAGGATATCCGTCTGATGCCAGAACCACACATACACATGCATTGTCCTCAAACTGAAGATCTATTGTGTCAAGAGTTCCGTCTACACAGGCCTCCATCACATCAATGATATCATTCTTCATACGAGGAAGCACAACCTGTGCCTCAGGATCTCCGAATCGCGCATTATACTCAAGCACCTTTGGTCCATCCTCTGTGAGCATGAGTCCGAAGAAAATAACTCCTGTAAAAGGTCTGCCCTCTTTAGCCATAGCATCTACAGTTGCCTGATAAATATACTTCTTGCAGAAATCATCGACCTCATCGGTATAGAACGGGCTAGGTGAGAAATTGCCCATGCCGCCTGTATTAAGGCCTGTATCACCATCGCCTGCACGCTTGTGATCCTGCGCAGATGACATAATCTTGATAGTCTTTCCGTCTACAAATGAAAGCACTGAAACCTCACGGCCTGTCATGAACTCCTCAACTACCATGGTGTTTCCGGCTATTCCGAACTTCTTGTCCTCCATGATGGTTCTGACACCCTCTTTTGCCTCCTCAAGAGTATTACAGATAAGCACACCCTTTCCAAGAGCAAGTCCGTCTGCCTTTAACACGATAGGGAACTTTGCTGTCTCTAAATATTTAAGAGCCTCTTTGGCATCAGTAAAATTCTCATATGCCGCAGTAGGGATATTATACTTTTTCATGAGGTCCTTTGAAAATGCCTTTGAGCCCTCAAGAATAGCTGCATTCTTCTTTGGTCCGAAGCACTTGAGCCCTGCCTTTTCAAACTCGTCAACGATACCACCTACAAGCGGATCATCCATGCCGATGATTGTAAAATCAATGGCATTATCCTTTGCAAATGATACGAGCTTATCAAACTCCATCGCACCGATTGGCACACACTCTGCAAGTGCAGCGATACCTGCATTGCCCGGTGCACAGTATATCTTGTCAACGCGTGAGCTCTTTGCAACAGCCCTGCATATTGCATGTTCTCTTCCGCCGCTTCCTACTACTAATACCTTCATTTTTGCCTCCTATACCTAAGCTATAATATAAGCTTTTCATTGTCCGGTAATCATAATCTATCTGTGTTTACATACTAATTACTTACAGCACTGTCATTACTTCTCATCTATAATAACATGTCCGTCTTCTACTGACACCCTGCCATTTGCTATCAGGTCGATAGCGTGTGGCATGATTTTCCACTCAGCCTGCTCCATAACCCTGCGCTGAAGCACCTCAGGTGTGTCGCCCTGCTTTACCTCGACTGCCTTCTGTAAAATAATAGGGCCTGTGTCTGTGCCTTCATCCACAAAGTGGCAGGTGGCACCTGTCACCTTCACACCTCGTGCAAGCACTCCCTCATGCACCTTAAGACCATAGTAGCCTGTGCCGCAGAAAGATGGTATGAGCGATGGATGGATATTTATGATTCTGTTTCTGTACTGCTTTATCATCTCAGGTGGAATCACTACCAGAAAACCTGCCAGTACGACTAAATCCACATGATATGAGTTAAGCTGCTTTAAGAAATCTTCATTGAAGGCAGCTCTGCTTTCATAGCTCTTTGGCGAGATGCATACTGCCTTTATTCCTGCTTTTTTTGCTCTCTCAAGTGCATATGCATCTGCGTTGTTGCTGATAACAACCTCTATCTGTGTGTTTGTAATTGTTCCGTTATCTATTGCATCTATGATGGCCTGAAGATTGGTGCCGCCACCCGATACACATACTGCAATTTTCATTCTTTTTCCTCGCAACGATGTATACAATTATTAACAATATAAGGATATGAGGGTCAAAAGGTATTTTGCCCCTCATTTGAATGTAATTATACGAGATCTACACCCTTCTCGCCGTCAATAATCTTTCCGACTACATATGGTGTATCTCCGGCAGACTTCATAGCCTCCATAGTCTTGTCCACGTCTGCAGGGTCAACTGCGACAATCATTCCAAGTCCCATGTTGTAGGTATTGTACATCATCTGCTCCTCAACATTTCCCTCTCTAGCCATCATTTTAAATATTGGTGGAACAGGATAGCTGTTTTTCTCAACTACGGCACGTTTGCCATCGATAAGCATACGTGGGATATTCTCATAGAAGCCGCCGCCTGTGATATGGCTGCAGGCCTTTACTGTGACTCCTGCGTCCTTTACAGCCTTAAGAGCCTTTACATAGATTCTTGTAGGGGCAAGAAGTGCCTCTCCAAGTGTAGTGCCAAGCTCCTCATGATATGTATTTAATGTCTCCTTGTCCATCTTGAAAATCTTTCTGACAAGTGAAAATCCATTTGAGTGTACGCCTGTTGATGCCATTCCGATAAGTACATCACCATCCTTTAATCCCTCGCCTGTGATGATGTCCTTTCTGTCAACCACACCAACTGCAAAGCCTGCAAGGTCATACTCGTCCTCAGGCATAAGACCCGGATGCTCTGCTGTCTCACCACCAACGAGTGCACAGCCTGACTGCTTACAGCCCTCTGCCACACCGCTTACGATTGTAGCAATCTTCTCCGGATAGTTCTTTCCACATGCTATATAATCAAGGAAAAATAATGGCTCACCGCCTGCACATGCCACATCATTTACACACATGGCAACTGCATCGATTCCGATTGTATCATGCTTGTCCATGATGAAAGCAAGCTTTACCTTAGTTCCGCAGCCATCTGTTCCGGATAAAAGCACCGGATCCTCCATATCCTTGATGGAAGCAAGTGAGAACGCTCCTGAGAAGCCTCCGAGACCACCTAACACCTCCGGTCTCATAGTCTCCTTTACATGCTTTTTCATAAGCTCTACTGACTTGTAACCTGCCTCGATATCAACACCTGAATTCTTGTAATCCATTATTGTTCCTCCTAATAATCTGCAATTCGTTCAATACCTATAGTATACCTTCATAGTGCTAAATTTTCCAATTATATATTGTAATTATTCTTATTAGTTTTACTAATATAATATATCTTTTATAGAAATAATACTTATAATTTATTTCACGGATAATATTGACATCAGACATTCATCGTCCTACACTATCCATGCAAATAAATATTTAGATTTGAAAGATTAATAATACAATTAATAATACAAAAGAAAGCTATGATACACAGCACTGCAATAAATACCTGACAAGCTGTCAAATCATAAAGGAGAACAACAAATGCTTAAACAGATAAAAAATTTTCTGATAATGACACTCAGTATCACCATCATGGCAATCGGTGTATACTATTTCAAGTTCCCAAACAACTTCACCTTCGGTGGCGTAACCGGTGCCGCAGTTGTTTTTGCAAAGATAACACCGCTCTCAGCGAGTATGTTTTCTACTATTGTGAACATGCTTCTGCTTGTAGTGGGCTTTTTCTTCCTTGGCAAAGACTTTGCTATTAAGACCACCTATGCCACAATACTTTTGTCTGTTGAGCTCCTGGTACTTGAAAAGCTTGACCCGCTCACTCATCCTCTCTCAAACGAGCCAATGCTTGAGCTGATTTTTGCCATCGCTCTTCCTGCAATCGCATCTGCACTGCTTTTCTATGTGGGTGCTTCAAGTGGCGGAACCGATGTCATCGCCATGATTGTAAAAAAATATGCACATGTAGAAAATATTGGCATGGCTTTATTTCTCACCGACCTCGTCATGATTATCATAGCCTGCTTTGTATTTGACATAAAGACTGCTCTGTATTCATTTGTCGGACTTGTTGTGAAATCATTTATGATTGATGCAATCATCGAAAATATCATGCTCAGAAAATCCATAATGCTTATCTGCGATGACAAGGATGTGATATGCGATTATATTACTAACACGCTGGAGAAAAGTGCCACCTATGTGGAGGCACGAGGTGCTTACACCGGTGAGAGAAACTATATCGTTTTCAGCACTCTTACAAAGAAGCAGGCCATAGAGCTTAGAAGCTTCATACATCAGAATAAGCTGCACGCTTTTATGTCTGTGATGAGCACCAGTGAAGTATTTGGTAAGGGATTTTCTTCTCTGTAAATTCATTAGAAATCTTCCCTTACCTGTACTTCAGGCTGTATCCGTCCTTCTTCCATAAAATCATCAGAAAACATATCCAGACTACTAAGCAATCCAGCCCATTCATTATCCTTCGCTATAAGAAAAAACATAACAGAACACCTCCTATTTCATTTAGTCTATAATTTTGAATAAACTGCATCGTTTTTGGAAAGAAGATATACACAATACTGATTCATGCTGATGCCTTCCCTCTTAGAATGTTCTGCAAGGGAACGATGAAGACTTCGTGGAATTCTAAGTTTAAACTGTCCAGAATAATCCTCTAAGCTGTCCGGTTCATGGATTTCAATACCATCTTCCATAGCAGCTTCTAACCATGCTTTCTTGGCATCTAAAGCGTTTTCGACAGCGGATTCTACTGTTTCTCCGCAGGTAATACATCCCGGGAGCTCCGGAAATGAAACCACAAAACCACCCTCATCCTTATCCTCTACAATTTCCATACGATAATTCATTGTAAAATAATCATTCAGCGTTTTCATCATTCACCGCCTCACTTTCCACAATCTGCTTTACCATCTCTACATACACTTTTTTGATGGGTTCATGCTTCGGTATCGTAATCGGTTGACATCCGGCTTTTCTGAACGTGTAATGACTGCTTCCGCCCTTTGGGGCATTCATTACATATCCATAGCTTTCCAATACCTTACGCAATTCATCAAACCGGAGGTCTTTTGACAAAGCACATATTCTCGTTAATAGTTTATCCCATTTTGACATTCTGAATACCTCCTATCTATATTATACGTGGTATCACATTTGGTGTCAATGCCGTTTATCAAAAAAATTTTGCATGACCGTTTTTTGTCAAAAGCCTTCTGTATTTGCTTATCATCTCTGACATAAATATTGATAAGGTCATTAACTACAAAACAGCCGTAACCACGATTTTCTTTTTCAATCGCAGCTACGGCTGTTATATTTACATGTATTAATTATTTACATGAACTAATTTATTTCAAAAACTAGTGCTTCGGAATAAGCTTCTCTGTACCACCCATGTATGGCTGAAGTGCCTTAGGGATATTTACAGAGCCATCTTCATTCAGGTTATTCTCAAGGAATGCGATGAGCATACGTGGTGGAGCAACAACTGTGTTGTTAAGAGTATGTGCAAAGTATTTCTTGCCATCCTCGCCCTTTACACGAATCTTAAGACGTCTTGCCTGTGCATCGCCTAAGTTAGAGCAGCTTCCAACCTCGAAGTACTTCTTCTGTCTTGGTGACCATGCCTCTACGTCGCATGATTTAACCTTGAGATCTGCGAGGTCTCCTGAACAGCACTCAAGAGTACGGACAGGCACATCGAGACTTCTGAAAAGCTCTACTGTGTACTTCCACATCTTCTCATACCATTCCTTTGAATCCTGTGGCTTGCAGACAACAATCATCTCCTGCTTCTCAAACTGATGGATACGGTAAACACCTCTCTCCTCAATGCCGTGTGCACCCTTTTCCTTACGGAAGCAAGGTGAGTAGCTTGTGAGTGTGTATGGAAGCTTTGACTCATCGTTTATTGTGTCGATGAACTTGCCGATCATTGAGTGCTCAGATGTGCCGATAAGGTAGAGATCCTCACCCTCGATCTTGTACATCATGGCATCCATCTCCTCAAAGCTCATAACGCCTGTTACGACATTTGAACGGATCATGAATGGCGGGATACAATATGTAAAGCCCTTTCCAATCATGAAGTCACGCGCATATGCTGTCATGGCTGAGTGAAGACGTGCGATATCTCCCATCAGATAATAGAAACCGTTTCCTGCAACCTTTCCTGCTGCATCGAGGTCTATTCCGTCAAATCTCTCCATGATATCTGTATGATAAGGAATCTCGAAATCAGGAACAACAGGCTCACCAAACTTCTCGTTCTCCACGTTGAAGGTATCATCCTTTCCGATTGGAACTGATGGATCGATGATGTTTGGAATCTTCATCATATCCTCAAGCACCTTGTCCTGATACTCTTTCTCGAGCGGCTCAAGCTCTGTGAGACGCTTTGAAATCTGTGCTACCTCAGCCTTTACAGCCTCAGCCTCTTCCTTCTTGCCCTGTGCCATAAGAGCACCAATCTGCTTAGAGACCTGATTCTTCTTTGCACGAAGATCATCTGCCTCCTGCTGTGCTTCTCTTGCCTTCTTGTCATACTCGATTACTTCATCGACGAGTGGAAGCTTGTGGTCCTGGAATTTCTTTTTAATATTTTCTTTTACGAGATCCGGATTCTCTCTTAAAAACTTTAAGTCTATCATAATTCCTCCAAAGTATTATGTTTTTATAACTTATAACATTTTACTCTGAAAACCCTTAAAATGCAAGAGGATACTTGTCAGTAAGTGTCTTGATGATAGCCTTTGCAGGCTCAACTGCGCTCTCGCCCTCTTTGATGATCATGGCGATTGCCTCTGCAACCTTGTCAAAATCATCCTCCTTTAAGCCTCTTGATGTAGCAGCAGGTGTTCCGAGACGGATACCGCTTGTGACAAATGGCTTCTGTGGGTCGTTAGGAATAGTATTCTTGTTGGCTGTGATATGAGCCGCATCGAGAAGCTTCTCGATAGACTTTCCTGTGAGACCAAACGGAGTTAAGTCTACGAGCATGAGGTGGTTGTCTGTGCCGTCTGATACAATCTTGATGCCACGACTCTGAAGACCCTTGCAAAGTGCCTGCGCGTTCTTTACAATCTGCTTCTGATACTCCTTGAACTCAGGCTGTAATGCCTCCTTGAAGCAGACTGCCTTTGCAGCAATAACGTGCATGAGAGGTCCACCCTGGATTCCCGGGAAAATAGCCTTGTTGAAATTGTACTTATCCTGCATCTCCTGACTGCAGAGAATCATTCCTCCTCGAGGTCCGCGGAGAGTCTTGTGTGTAGTGGTTGTGGTGACATGTGCATATGGAATTGGGCTTGGATGAAGTCCTGCGGCTACAAGTCCTGCGATATGAGCCATATCAACCATGAGCACTGCGTCTACCTTGTCTGCAATCTCTCTGAAACGCTTGAAATCTATAGTTCTCGCATATGCAGATGCACCTGCGATAATCATCTTTGGCTTGCACTCAAGGGCGATCTCCTCTACCTTGTCGTAATCGATAAAGCCCTCGTCATTTACTCCATAAGGCACTACATGGAAATATGAGCCTGAGAAATTGACCGGTGAACCATGTGTGAGGTGTCCGCCGTGGTCAAGATTCATTCCCATGATGGTATCGCCCGGCTTTAAGATGGCGAACTGTACTGCCATGTTGGCCTGAGCACCTGAGTGCGGCTGTACATTTACATACTCTGCGCCGAAAAGCTTCTTGGCTCTTTCTCTGGCAAGCTCCTCTACCTCGTCCACGCACTCGCAGCCGCCATAGTATCTTCTTCCCGGATATCCCTCAGCGTACTTATTGGTGAGAATGCTTCCCATAGCTGACATAACAGCAGGGCTTACCCAGTTCTCAGAAGCAATAAGCTCGATGTGGCTGTTCTGGCGCTCAAACTCATCTGTGATGGCGCTTGCAATCTCCTGATCTTCTTTCTTGATGTCGTCAAGTGTATACATATATGTGTCTCCTTTTCTTTATTGCAAAATACTTGCATTATTTATCGCAATTATATGCTTTGCTGTGATTTATTACTTTGATGCGCTACCGCGCAAAAATAATCCTTGCTACAATTCTACTATTTAAAGCAGAAAGTGGCAAGGATTATTTGATATATCCTTCATATTTAATTCTAATAAGTAACTATATCCAAATCAAATAACTAAAATCACATATATGAATACATTTAAAAAATACGGTCATCCTATAAAAAAGGAGGTCTGAAAACATGACTACTGACCAAAAAGAAAAACGAAATGATGAATATAACAAATATGTAAAGCGCGTCACACCTACTCACTGCCTTTCTGCAAACATGCTAAAGGCATTTATACTCGGCGGAATCATATGCACTATCGGACAGCTCATAGTAAACACCGGCACGCAATACTTTGGGTTAAGCAATGATGAAGCCTCAGCATGGTGCAGCATGATTTTGATTCTCATAAGCTGCGTGCTGACATCGCTAAACCTGTATGCACCACTTGCAAACTGGGGAGGCGCAGGCGCTCTCGTTCCTATAACAGGCTTTGCAAACGGAGTATGCTCGTCCGCCTGTGAATTCCAGGTGGAGGGACAGGTATTTGGCATAGGCTGTCAGATATTTAGGATTGCCGGTCCTGTGATACTGTACGGCATATTTTCAAGCTGGGGGCTTGGTGTGATATATCTTGTCGTAACAAGCTTTTGATTGTTTAGCGATGTAATCGGCACAGTCAGGATAATTCCCATTGTGCCTGATATGCCTCGCATTATCTCGATTGCCATAATATTCTTTATTGCCTTGTTCCTTCTATGTCATCACAGTCCATGTTCCCATCATAGCAGATATTCTTTTGTACCAAATCATTTCTTTCTTATTTTTATAGCATCTTCTATCTCTTCTTTGGTTAATTCCACCACAATATCTGCTATCAGATCGACCGAATATCCCTCTTCATACATGTTAAAAACCATTTGTTTACGCATTTCTTTTTCAAAGCCCTTTTTATACCCTCTCAGGAAGCCCTCTGCATACGCATCGGCTCTCTCGAGCTCAAGTTGCCTGTCGAATTCATAATTTAATAATGCCATGTTTAAACTTATAATCAAATTTATTGATTATCTTTCCCCTTTTTATATACTTCTTCCATATATTCTATAAACTCAACTCTTTCAGGATTCTCATATCCTCTAAATACAACATCATTTACATCAGAATGATTAAACAAAAAATTGAACTCATCATTTAGGTAACCTTCCGGATATATTACTCCTATATAGTCATATTCTTGTTCTGTGCCATCATCATCATCTTTTGATACTGGTTTAATACCAGTAATCATTATTTTTTTAATTCCACCTTTTAATAACACTACACTTCCAATCGGCAATAATTCTTTAAACATGTCTACCTCCATTATCCTTACATTACATACCATATGCTTTATTCAATTCATCATAAACAGTCCAAACTGTCTGTGCAACTTTACCTGCTTTTTCTGCCACTTTACAAAAACCTTATATCATCTCTCGTCATCTCGCACACCCTCTCTCAAGAAGTTGTAATGGTACTTTATTCCTATTTCATTTTGTCACTATTTTTATCTTTTGTTAATACTATATTTACACACAGTAAATATAGATAGCATTTAATATACGCTAAAATAGCCGGCACAAAAGTGCCGGCTATTTTAGCGTACTTAATAATTCTATTTTACAATTGAAAAGGTCAAACGACTAAAGCATTCCTTAGCAGATTTTTCTGAAACATTGTTTCCAATTAAAATACCTGTTTTAGAATCTTTGAGGTGAATTGCATAATCATATTCCTCATCATTGTTATTCCACATGATATACTCGTATGTTTCATTATCTCCTTTGTCAATAACGGTTGCTGTGTCTGTGTCATTAACCACACTGACATATGAATCATAATCATCAGCTGTAATAAAAGTACCCTGGCTCAAGGTTTTATTATCCTTTGATATAACAAATGGTAAATCAGAGGTAATATCATATCCATCTGCTGTATTCAGCTCAACCTTTACCTGATCCCCTGTATCAACCTTGAATGTATATGCTTTTGACGAATTAGTAGAACAAGCACAACAGCCAATTACAACTCCTACAATTAACACCATACAACTAAGCTTCTTTAATAAATTTTTCATTTTTTATTCTCCTTTTAACTCTCTAATTTTTGTATCTGCCATTTGTTTAAATGCCATCTGTTCTTCATCTTGATATCCCAAAGCATATACATGTGAAATTTGCTCACAATTGAATAAAAACATTTTCTCTGCATCTAAATATCCCTCCGGAAAGATAACGCCCGTATAGTCCCATATTGCATTAGGATCCTGACCACCTTTCTGACAGACACCAACAATCATAACTTTCTTTTTACTATTTCCAATTAAGACTACACTTCCAATAGGTAATTATTCATAATATATCCCCCTAGATTAATTTTTTACCATAAAAATACATATAACAATAATTACCAATATACCAAACGATGCCAATAATCTCAAATCACCTGACAAATCATCCTTGCAAGGAACAATATTTTCATCTAAAATTTCAACCAATCTATTTCTTCCTTTGGGTGTTTCCCAATAATTCACAGAAACTTTTTTCCCATCAGGTAAACTTTTTGTTTTAGATGAATAATGAATAGATTGTGCTTTTACTATATTACCATTTAATTCAACATTCACAATATACATAACATTTCCAGTATCACCGTAAATTGTTTGATCTATGACTCCTGTTGTATTTATTTTATCCATGAACTATTTAAACCAGCTTGTTGCGGTTTTCCCTCCTTTCTCTAATCCATTCCATGCAGACTCGGCAGCATCACAAACAGTATCTACCTCTGATCCTACAGAACCCCCCAATCCAATAGAAGCTCCTATATCAAATTTGAATACTCCATCTTTGTAACCCACATCCGCATGTGCACCTACTCCGACACTTACACTTCCACTAACACCAACTTCACCTCCAAGTACATTTACTCCTAATGAGCCTTCCAGCTCAGCCGCGGTGGCTTCAGCTTTTGCACTAGCTCCGAATTGAGGTTTAAGTTTTCCATCTTCACCATATAACTGAACACCAATATCTGCTTTGGCTCCAGCATCCCCAGCCTTAACTGTTAGTAGACAGTCCTTCTTTTTTATTTTAAATTTTGCCACTTTAATTACTATGTGTCAACATTTTATTTACTAACAGTTAATATTTTCATAATATATACACATACTTATTTTATACTTTATCTTTTCAGTTATCATATTTTTGTTTACTCCCAATAAATCTACTGTTCTAAAATCCTAATACAATTTCATATATTATAAATTAATTTTGGGAGGTTTTATGAATAATTACAACATTGACGCTCAGGCGCTGGGTGAACGCATCCGCAAATTACGGCTTAAGAAGAATAAGACACAGGCCTATTTTGCTGATATTCTTTATATATCACCATCATATTTAGCATTAATTGAAGCCGGAAAGCGAGTCCCAAATCTGGATGTACTTGTTCATATAGCTGAAATCACTGATGTTTCCATCGATTACCTGATTTTCGGAGATAACAAAGAACCAAATTCACTACAGCTCACATTAGAAAGACTAAACAAATCTTATCCCCAACGCAATGTAGAACATGCCCTTATGCTTGCCGAATACTATTTGAAACTCGAAAAATGACTTTTCGATACCAAAGATTCTACAAATTGATATTTTTTTCCCATTGCCAATTCCCTTCCTTATTTCTATAATATTCACATACCATATATTCAAATGCAGCATATTAAGAAAGGGGATTTTCAATGAACACTTTTTCAGAAGTTTTTAAAGCTATCGCAAGCTACCCGTGGCAGGTAAATGTGGGTGTGCTTTCACTAATACCACTGTACATCATAGATTTTAAGTTTTTCTGCAAACTAAATATTGGTTTACAGCGCAAGATAGCACTTGCAAAGGAGCGCGGACATGTGGTGCGAGGCATGATTGTGAAGGAGGATGCAAAGAGGCTCGTTGTCAATAATTCACAATCCGCTTACAGCTACTGGGCTGCCAGATACACATATACTGTAGACGGAAAGGAGTACCGCAAGCGTTTTTCATGCGATAACAGTCGGATGTGATACTTTTTGGTACAAAAAATCCGCTATACCAAATACAATGGTTAGCGGATTTTTACTATTTACATTTTGATAAATTATTCCGATCTAAAGCTACACAGTCTCCGGCACCTTATAGCCTGCTTCACTCATTAATTTTTCAAACTCACTGACACTGACACCGGCTTCCTCTGCTGCAGTATCAATATCGAGCTTGCCCTTTGTTACCAGAGTAAACAGCATCTTATTTGCACCTTTTTCTATACCTTTTTCTATACCTATTTCCATCCCTTCCTCGATAGCATCAGCTCTTTCAAGCTCAAGCTGCCTGTCAAATTCGTAATTTAACTGCA
>ERZ827088.1654-NODE-1654-length-26635-cov-10.600188_pt1 | contig 26635 bp, 20 predicted proteins | sample MGYA00519922_ERZ827088 | MGnify/ENA primary metagenome ERZ827088 (study PRJEB31778, sample SAMEA3449254) | human gut metagenome | biome: human gut; feature: human-associated habitat; material: faeces | place: United Kingdom | collected 2010/2012 ...
TGCCGTTGCCAAGTTGCAGCCCAAACGCATTATCATTGGTTTCGGCTCCAACAACCTTGGGGGCAGCTCCACGGATGCCACCAAATTCATCGCACAGTACCGGGAGGGGCTGGCCGCCATCACCAAAGCGTTTTTTGACCGCCTGACCGAGCTGGGATACACCGGCGAGCAGGGCATCTATGCCTCGCTGAACTGGGTGCGCGCCCGCTTCAGTGATGCAGCGTTCGACCCCTGGCGCGAGAATCTCTGGATCGCTCGCTTTGCGGACGAACTGGGCTACACCGGCACCTACGATATGTGGCAGTGCAGCTATTCCGAGCCTGGCGCGGACTACGGTGTCGAGAGCGAGACGGTGGATATTGATTTCGTCATGCGGCCGTTTGCTTTCGGAGAAATTTCCAGCTGCAACGGCAAAACGGCCACGCCGATTCTTGTCAACGACACCCGCCAGACGGAGCTGCATCTGGACGGCAAGGATGCCTACGTGAACCTGACCACCAACCAGCCGGACGAGGAAAATGGCGGGCAGAAAATTTTCTGGACCACCAGCGACAAGAGCGTGGCGACCGTGGATAAGCACGGCCTTGTGCGCGCCAAGGCCGACAGCGGCGAGTGTACCATCACCGCCACGCTGGCCGACGGCACCGAGAGCATCCAGTGCCTTGTGCGGGTGGGTGACATCACCGTGCCCATTTTTGCCACCGGCTCCCTGGCGGGCCAGCGGGCCAACGACAACGTCAGCCTGGCCGATGTGGCCGCGCTGAAAGCCAGCACGCCGGATTCGATCCTCGTGGACGCGGGCGGCAGCCTGCACGGCACCACCGTGGCCAGCATGACCGGCGGCATGGATATGCTCAGCAGCTTTTCCGCTGCCGGGTACGACCTGCAGGCCTTCGGGGCCGAGGACCTGGCCTACGGCATCTCCCGCCTGCGCAGCGACGCCAATATGGGAAGCGGTCCGTCGCTGGCTGCCAACCTGCGGGATTCTGACGGTGCAGCGATCTTCTACCGCTCTACCAGCTGGAACCGCAACCGCATCACCAACGGCATGAACTACGTAATCACCCGTGCGGGCTACCACATCGGGTTCTTCTCGCTGGCCGATGCCGACACCGTCAACAACAAGATCGGCCTGGTCAACGAGGAAACGCCCTTTGCCAACGATCTGACCCAGACCGCCAGCGAACAGGTGGCTGCTTTGCAGGCCCAGGGCGTGGATGCCATCATCTGCATCGCCACCCCCGGCGTAGACACCGCCGCGCTGCAAACAACGCTGAAAGACCTGGGCGTGACCGCCGTCGTGGACGGCAGCAGCAGCGCCAGCAGCCAGGATACTCTCTATCGCGCCGGTGCGGCGCTGGGACTGGACGGTGTGGCCCGCTTTGACCTGGTGTTCACCCAGGGCGGCGGTGTGGCCGTGCGCGGGGCCGACACTGTGACCGCCGATACGCTGCAGGCCAGCCGCTCCACCTGGGAGAGCCTGACCATCACGACCGATGAGACCCAGACCGGCGACGATGCTGCCGACCCGGACAAGGATACCGAGGCTGTGGGAGGAAAGGATACCAGTACCCCCGCGGAGACGGTCGACGAAGCCAAGCAGCAGGGGGCCGAGGCCTACGCCTACGCCGTCGCCAAGCTGGCCGGGCTGGATGCCGACGACCAGAGCATCTACTACACGCCGCTGTTCACCTACGCGGCCAACCCGGACGCTGAAAAGACGATCAGCTTCGCCAACTATCTGGCGGCGCTGTATCAGGAAATCGCTGAGAACGACCGCGACCACTGGCCCGAGGGCTGGACCGGCAGCGAGTTCACGGCACTGTCAGGCAATGTGGGCGAGCCGGAGTACGGCGACATCAGCCGCGGCACGCTGCTGGACCTGCTGCCCAAGGCAGCCCGGGTGCAGCTGGTTTCGGTCAGCGCCGACACCGCCCGCACGCTGGCAGGCCTCGACGGTGTCTCCCGCACCTATCAGGAATCCCTGAGCGAGTACGAACCGGCAGGGGATACCGTGCTCATCGTTACCGACACCCAGACGTTGGCCGCCATCGGCACCGAAAATTACACGGTGCTGCGCGATTACGGCGATGTGTACTGGGATGTGCGCATGAACATCAACGATTTGACCGAGAACTTTACCACCGATTTCATCCTGCCCGAAGCCCCGCGATATGGCGTCGGACGGAATAACAAGTAAAAACGGCAGCGAGCCGTAAAATTTCATCGTAGAGGAATCTAAACGATTTTCTATGGGGAGGCGTATTCTATGAAGCTTACTTTTTTAGGCGCTGACCGTGAGGTTACGGGCAGCTGTACCCAGCTGGAAGCTGCAGGACATCGTATCCTGATCGACTGCGGCATGGAGCAGGGCCGCGACGTGTATGAGAACGCTGACCTGCCCTGCGCGCCCGGCACCTATGAGGCACTGCTGCTGACCCATGCGCACATCGACCACTCGGGCCGCATCCCGTACCTGTACAAAAACGGCTACCGCGGCCCCATCTATACCACCGATGCGACCCGCGACCTCTGCGCCATCATGCTGGAGGACTCCGCCCACATTCAGGAGCAGGAGGCCGAGTGGAAAAACCGCAAGGCCATGCGCAGCGGCGCCGAGATGATCGAGCCGGACTACACCGTCGAGGACGCGCAGAACGTCATGAAGCAGTTTGTGCCCTGCCCCTATGAGACGTGGCAGACGCTGTTCGACGGGCCAACCGGCAAAATCGAGATGCGCTTTACCGATGTGGGGCACCTGCTGGGCAGCGCGTCCGTCTCGCTGCGCATTGCGGAGCCGGGCCGCACGCCGGAGATCATCGTTTTCTCGGGCGACATCGGCAACACCCATCAGCCGCTCATCAAGGACCCGTCCAACCCGGGCCATGCGGATTACCTTGTCATGGAATCCACTTACGGGGACCGCAGCCACGGCCCGAAACCGGATTATATCGGCGATTTGAGCGCCGTGCTGCAATCGACGTTCGACAAGGGCGGCAATGTCGTCATCCCCAGCTTTGCCGTGGGCCGCACGCAGGAGCTTTTGTATTTTATCCGTCAGATCAAGGCCGAGGGCCGTATCAAGGGCCACGAAAACTTCCCGGTCTTTGTGGACAGCCCGCTGGCGAGCAAATCCACCACGATCTTCCGGGAAAACTTTGCCGAGTGCTACGACGACGAAGCCCTCGCCCTGGTGCAGAGCGGCCGGAACCCCCTGCAGTTCCCGGGTCTGCACGTCAGCGAGACGAAAGAGGAATCCATGGCCATCAACGGCGATCCGACGCCCAAGGTCATCATCTCCGCCGCCGGCATGTGCGACGCGGGCCGCATCCGCCACCATTTAAAATATAACCTCTGGAGGCCCGAGTGTACGGTGCTGTTCGTCGGCTACCAAAGCCCCGGCACCTTAGGCAACGCGCTGGTCAACGGTGCGCAGGAGGTCAAGCTCTTTGGCGAGCCGGTGCAGGTCAGGGCCCGCATTGCGCAGCTGGGCGGGCTTTCGGGTCACGCCGACAAGGACGGGCTGGAAGCCTGGCTCCGCGCCTTTGACGAAAAGCCGAAGTTCGTCTTTGTCAACCACGGCGAGGACGCCGTCGCCGAGCACTGGGCCAACCATCTGAAGGAGGAGGGCTACGAGGCCGACGCCCCCTACAACGGCTCGATCTGGATCGCCGCCGAGGGCCGCGTCGCCTGCGCCGAGGTCGGCAACACCCAAAAGATCATCAAGACGAAATCCGCCGAGACCGTGCGCACCAGCGCGGCCTATGACCGGCTGGCCAACATGGGCCAACGCCTGCTGGAGGTTATCCGCCACAACCAGGGCGGGGCCAACAAGGACCTTGCAAAATTTGCCAGCCAGATCGCTGCGCTGTGCGACAAATGGGATCGATAACATTGACAAAAGCAAAAGGAATATGGCAGACGCTGCCCGCACCCCTGCGCGGCGCGGCGACCCTGCTGGCAGTGCTGGCGCTGGCCGCGCTGCTGACCACGGTGCGGCACAATGCCAGCGCCTACCTGACCGGCGTGTGGGATACAGGCTCCCAGACGCTCGTCTATGGCCGCATCCACCAGATGGAGCAGGGGCAGCACGCCCCCGGCGGCTTTCTGGGTGTCTACACCGACGATTGGAGCGACGACACGAACCGCGCACTGTTCCGGGACGACACCCTCACCGACGCGGCGGCGTTCCACCCCTACACCCACCAGTCGGGCTTGCAGGGCTGGCTGTTCGGCAGGGTCAACCGTCTGCTGCGGCACTGGCTGCCCGACGGTCTGACGCGGGAGGCCGCCCTCTACTGGCTGAACAGCACGCTGTTCTACGCGGCGGAGCTGCTTGTGGCGCTGGCCGTGTGGGAAGAATTCGGCCCGCTGGCGGCAGCGTTCGGGTTTGCGTCGGTGCTGCTGGCCCCCTGGCTGCAGCGCGGCATGAAGGACCTGTACTGGTGCCTTTGGACCTGGCTGCTGCCGCTGCTGGCGGCGCTTTGGCTCTGCCATTGCACCCGCGTGCGCGGCAAAACGCCCCGCGGGTGCTGGCCGCTGGTGGCCGCCGCCTGCATGGTGCGCTGCATGTGTGGGTTTGAATTTATCACAACATTTTTGATCCTGTGTGAGATCCCGCTCTGCTATGCGGCAGCCAAGGCGTATTTTGTGCGGCGCGACCCGCACGGCGCGCTCGTCTGGCTGGGCCGCACCGTCGGGGCGGGTGTCTCGGCGCTGGGCGGTGTGACTGCGGCGCTGGCGCTCTGGTTCGCACAGGAATGGCTCTGCTTTGGCAGCGCGGCGGACGCCTGGCAGAACATGACCCGGGCCGTCACGGACCGCGTCAGCCTGACGGATGGCGCGGTGCGGGACGTGAACGTGCCGCAGGTGCTCGCGCAGTATTTCCGTGAGAGTACGGAGCCGCTTTTGCAGCTCGGGCCCGTCAGCGTCACGGCATGGCAGCTGCTGCTGTTTGCGCTGCTGGTCGGCGCGGTGAGCGTTATTGTCTGCCTGCGCCGCGGCACGGCGGCGCAGCTGGTGCCGCCGTGCATCGTCTGGGGGCTGGGGCTGGCGGCCCCGGCGTCCTGGATGGTGCTGTCCAAGGCGCACGCCGCGATCCATACCCACCTTGTACCGATGCTGTGGCACTTTGCGTTTGTGCCGATCAGCTGTATGCTGCTGCCGGTGCTGGCAAAACTCATGATCCCGGGGAGGAAAAAAGACCTTGTGGCATCCCATTAAACACTACAAAACGATCCGCCATCACAAAATGCTGGTGATGAAAAACTGCTTCCGCTGCGGGCTGTACTGGCAGGGCCTGACCCACGATTTAAGCAAGCTGGCCCCCGTGGAGTTCTGGGCCGGGGCCAAATACTGGCAGGGGACGTGCAGCCCCAACAACGCCCAGCGCCAGGCCGAGGGCTACAGCGCCGCCTGGCTGCACCATAAGGGCCGCAACAAGCACCATCTGGAATACTGGATCGACTACGCGCCGGACGGCGACCACGCCATGGCCGGTATGCGGATGCCCGCCCGCTACGTGGCCGAGATGGTCTGTGACCGCATTGCCGCCAGCAAGAACTATAAGGGCGACAAGTACACCGACGCCGCGGCGTGGGAGTACTATGACCGCAGCAGGGACCACTACATCCTGCACCCCGAGACCCGCAAGGAGCTGGAGACCTGCCTGCTGATTCTGCGCGACGAGGGCGAGGACGCCTGCTTCCGCTACATCCGCACCGAGCTGCTCGGCAAAAAAGCATAAGAAAAAGACCCCCGCAGTGCTGCGGGGGTCGGTGTTTTATGTAGGTTGAGTTCCGTCATTCCCGGCGGGAACATCTGCATCGGAGGTGTTCTCCGGGGGCGTGGGTGTCGGCTCCGCGGTCGGCTCGGGCGTGGGGGCGGCGGTCAGTTCAGGCGTGGGCGCCGGTGTCGGCTCTGTAGTCGGTTCGGGTGTGGGACTCGGCGTTGCAGTCGGCTCAGGTGTCGCGGTCACTTCAGGTTCCGGGGTGGCGGTGGCCTCGGCCTCACTGCTGGCCGGTGTCTCGGTCACCTCGGGCTCGGGCGTGGCCGTCGCCGTGGCGGTGCTGGAGGAGCTGACCACCGGCACCGTGTAGACCACGGCGTCCTTGTCGCCGGTGTGCTTCGGGATCGTCGTCAGCGCGGGGCGGTCATCTTCGGTAATGTAGCTGTGGGTGCGGATGTAGTTGAACAGCGCGTCCATCGCCGTGCGGGTTAGATGGATGCCGTCGCTCGTCTCCACATAGCCGCTCTTGGCGTAGCCGGTGACGGAATCCTTCAGCACCTCGGCACTGTTCAGGAACTTCCAGCCCTTCTCCTGGCACATTTCAACGAGCGCTTTGTTGTACTCGTCCACCTGGGTCTGGGTCAGGCTCTGGTTGGAGTGCTGCTGCCCGATGGGCGGGATGGCGTTGACGATGATGTCCACGCTGGGGTAGGCGGTGACGATGGCCTCGATGCCGGTCTGGTAGTTTTTGACGAAGTCCGCGGCCTTATAGCCGGGGTTCAGGTCGTTCGTGCCGAAGGTCAGGATGACCCGGCGCGGCTGCAATTTCGCCACGGCCTGGGGCATTGTGATGTAGCCGGACGAAGTGCTTACCTGCACGCAGGCAAAGGTCGCCAGGCTCTTGGCGGTCATGCCCACCGAGCCGATGGCGTTGTCGTAGCTGCAATAGTCGAACATGCGGTACATGCGGGCCGTGTTGCTGTCGCCCAGAAACAGCGTCTCGTCCACATAGCTGTCGCCCGCGTCGGCGGCCTGCTCAAGGATCGTGGAGGTGTAGGCCTGGGTATCAATGGTGTTTTCCTCTTTATTATAGCCGCTCTCGACGACCATGGATGCGCTGTCCACGGTGGAGACGCTCTGGGCGTCCGCGCCGCCGAGGTCGATGCCGCCGATGAGCACCAGCGAGATGCCGACGCTGACCAGCAGCATGACGCTGCACAGAGCTAGTACCAGATACATCTTGCTGCGCATATCCAGCGCCTTTTTCTTTTGTGATTTGGTTTTGCCTGCCATGAAAGGCTCCTTTCGCGTGGGAGCATGGAGTGTTTACACAATATATAAGCTCATTTTACACCATTTTCCACCGGAACGCCAGTCTTTTTGCAATTTTTACATAATTTGCCGCAAAACAAAAACCCCGCCGAAGCGGGGGTAAACAGAAATGAGGATAGCTGTGTTAAAAGGCTTCCCCTCATCCGGCCCTGCGGGGCCACCTTCCCCCCAGGGGGAAGGCTTTGGGAGAATCACTCCTTCGGCAGCAGATGTGCCTTCTCCAGGGCGGGGCGCAGGGCGATGTACAGGACAACGGCGCAGACGGTGGAGAGCAGGGAATTGACCAGCGTCACACCGCTGGCGATCTTGGTCACGACGGAGACGAACTCCGCGGGCTGGCCAAAGATGTACAGGTTGCGGAAGTAGCCGATGAACGGGTCGGTGAACACGTTGACCAGCAGGCCGCTGAAGGCCGACGCCGTGACGGCGGCCACGTACTTGAGCTTGCTGCCGGTGGGGAAGGTCCTGAGGTGGATGACCTTGTGGGACACCGCGCCGCAGACCAGACCGATGATGAATTTCAGAATAAAGGTCGTGATGGCGTAGCCCGGGTCACCGGCGACAACGTCGGCCAGCGCCAGGCCGATGGCACCGGCCAGACCGCCGGACACACCGTCCAGCAGCATGGCGGTCAGCGCCGTGAAGGTGTTGCCCAGATGGAAGCTGGACCCCGTGCCAAAGACGTTCGGGATGCGGAAGAACTCATACGCGACAAGGCTCAGCGCGGCCATGATGCCGATGATGCTGATTTTCTGCACGGTGAATTTCGTTTTGGTCAGCGCTGCGATCAGCAGTGCCAGGGCTGCTACAACGAACAGCAGCAGCCACATCGTTGCGGTAGACATAGTTTCGTACACCTCTATTGACATTTTCCTTCCGGGAAGGTATGTTTTTATTATACTGATTTCTGGCTCTGAATAAATGCTCAGTTTTTAAATTTTTTATGGGGCCAGTGTGGAGGACTGCCATGATAGAGTTGGATGCCGACCAAAAAACGCCGCTGTATGAGCAGCTGTACGCCGCCCTGGCAGATGAGATCCGCACCGGCCAGCGCGCACCCGGAACGCCGCTGCCGGGCCGCCGCACGATGGCTGCGCAGCAGGGCGTCAGCGTCAACACGGTGGACGCCGCCTACCAGATGCTGGCCGCCGAGGGCCTGGCCGAGCCGCGCCCCCGCAGCGGCTTTTATGTGCAAAAGACCTACGGTATGCTGCACAGCCGCGCCCGCCGCGCACCCGCCGCCCCTGCACCGCAGCCGCCCGCCGCGCCGCAGCCGGTCTACGACCTGTCCACCGGCAGCGTGGACACGGCGCTGTTCCCGGCGCGCAGCTGGGGACGCATCCAGAAGGAGCTGCTCTACCAGCGGCCCGAGCTTTTACAGCGCGGCGAAATGCAGGGCGACGCCCCGCTGCGCACACAGATCGCGGAATATTTGTCGGTGTACCGCGGTGTGGAATGCACGCCGGAGCAGATCGTCGTCGGCGCGGGCATTGAGTATCTGCTCGGGTGCCTGGCGCACCTGTTCAGCGACGGCATGGCGGCCATCGAGAACCCCGGCTACTTCCGCACGCGGACGGTCCTGCAGAACAGCGGCATTCCCTGCACGCTGGTGGACATTGACCGCGAGGGCCTGCCCGCCGACGCGCTGGAAAAAAGCGGTGCAAACCTCTGCTATCTGACGCCCAGTCATCACTTTCCGACGGGTGTTACGATGCCCGCGACCCGTCGTGCCCAGCTGCTGGCCTGGGCAGCGGCCCGGCCCGGGCGATACATTTTGGAGGACGACTACGACTCGGAGTTTCGCTTTGATACGCGCCCTCTGCCCAGTTTGCAGGGCATGGCGGGCCCGGACGGCCCGGTGGTCTACCTGACGACGTTTTCAAAAAGCCTGGCCCCGGGCATCCGCATCGCCTGCATGGTGCTGCCGCAAAGCCTGCTGGCGCGCTATCGCCGGGATTTTGCGACCTACGCCAACACGGTCAGCCGCTTTGAGCAGCAGACGCTTTGCGAGTTCATGGCGGGCGGGTATTTCACGCGGCATCTTGCCCGGATGCGCCTTGCCTACAAGCGCCGCATGGAGGCGTTTGCGGCAGCGCTGCGCGCGGCGCTGCCGGGCGTGGAGCTGGACGGCGTACACAGCGGGCTGCATTTTCTGCTGACGCTGCCGGGGGCCGGCGGCGAGCGTGCCATGGTCGCCGCCGCGGCGCAGCAGGGCGTGCGGCTGCGCGGCCTGAGTGAGTATTATCTCGCCCGGCCCGAGCTCTGCCGGGCGGATACCGTGGTAGCGGGGTACTCGGCCCTGAAGGAGGACGATGTGGAGAAGGTGGCGCAGGCGCTGGCGAGGGCGTGGCTATCGTGAATGCCCTGTAGGGGCCGGGCATGCCCGGCCCGCAGCCTTGCCATTGCAGCCAGTTTATCTTTTGCATTGTAGGGAGCGGTCTTGACCGCTCCGCGGGGCGTCGGGGACGCCGCCCCCTACAGGGCGATCCGTAAACCTTCCGCCGCCGCCAACCCTGCGCACAAACAAAAACCGCTGCCCATGTGCATTCCACAGGCAGCGGCTTTCTATTTTTCAATCAAGGCTTATTCATACAGCGGGAACTTCTTCGTCAGCTCCTCGACCTTCCTGGCGACCTCGTCCTTCTTGTTCGCAAAGTCAAACACGCAGTCTGCAATGCAGTCGGCGATCACCTTCATCTCGTCGGGACCCATGCCGCGGGTCGTGACGGCGGGGGTGCCGATGCGCACGCCGCTCGTCACAAACGGGCTGCGCTTCTCGCCGGGGACGGTGTTCTTGTTCGCGGTGATGTGCACCTCGTCCAGATTGTGCTCCAGCTCCTTGCCGGTGCAGTCCTCGTCGGTCAGGTCGATCAGCAGCAGGTGGTTGTCCGTGCCGCCGGAGACCAGCTTCACGCCGCGGGCGGTCAGCTCGGCCTCAAGCGCCTTCGCGTTCTCAACGATTTTGCGGGCGTACTCCTTGAACTCCGGCTTCAGCGCCTCGCCAAAGCAGACGGCCTTCGCGGCGATGACGTGCTCCAGCGGGCCGCCCTGCGTGCCGGGGAAGATGGCGGAGTTGATGCGCTTGATGATATACTCGTTGTTCGTCAAAATCAGGCCGCCGCGGGGGCCGCGCAGCGTCTTGTGGGTCGTGGTGGTGACCACGTCGGCGTAGGGCACGGGGCTCTGGTGCTGGCCGCCTGCGACAAGACCCGCAATGTGCGCCATATCGACCATCAGCATCGCGCCGTAGCCGTGGGCGATCTCGGCCAGCTTCTCAAAGTCGATGGCGCGGGGATAGGCCGATGCACCGGCGACCAGCAGCTTGGGGCGGACCTTCGCGACCTGCTTGGCCAGTGCGGCGTAGTCGATGCGGCCATCCTCGGCGGAGACGCCGTAGGAGACAAAGTTGTAGTTCTTGCCGCTCATGTTCACGGGGGAGCCGTGGGTCAGGTGGCCGCCCTGGGACAGGTCCATGCCCATGACGGTGTCGCCGACGTTCAGCAGCGCAAAGTAGACGGCCAGGTTGGCCTGTGCGCCGGAGTGCGGCTGGACGTTGGCATACTTTGCGCCGAACAGCTTGCAGGCGCGGTCAATGGCGATCTGCTCGACCTGATCGACGTACTGGCAGCCGCCGTAATAACGGTGGCCGGGGTACCCTTCCGCGTACTTGTTCGTCAGCACGCTGCCCATGGCCGCCATGACGGCGGGGGAAACGATGTTCTCGCTGGCAATCAGCTCAATGTTCTGCCGCTGGCGGCCCAGCTCACGCTGCATAGCCGCGCCCAGCTCGGGGTCGTAGCGCTCCACAAAGCCGATGGTGTCGATGATGTCCTTGTACATACTGCTTTCCCTCCTAATGTATATGCTGTCCACGGCGGGAAACGGCCGCGGGCGGATACTATAGGCGCCCGTCGTTCCCGCCGCCGAGCATTTCCCTTACAGCGTCCCCTTGGTGGACAAAACGCCGTCGATCCGCGCATCTCTGCGCGTCGCGGCGTCCAGCGCCTTGGCAAACGCTTTGAACATGGCCTCCAGCTTATGGTGGTCGTTCTCCCCGTAGAGCACCTTCAGATGCAGATTCATCATGGCGCTGTACGATACGGCGTAGAAAAACTCCCGCGCCATCTGGGTGTCCATGCCGCCGCAGCTCTGGCCTGCAAAGCTGGCGTCGTACACAAAGTAGGGCCGCCCGCCCAGATCGACGGCGCAGAGTGCCAGCGTCTCATCCATCGGCAGCATGCAGCTGCCGTACCGCACCAGCCCGGCCTTGTCGCCCAGCGCTTCTTTTATGGCCGTGCCCAGCGCAATGCCGATGTCCTCAATTGTGTGGTGGCAGTCTACGTCCAGGTCGCCGCGGCAGGTGACGCTTACATCAAACAGGCCGTGGCGGGCGAAGCCGTCCAGCATGTGGTCAAAAAAGCCGATGCCCGTGTGCAGGTCGGCCCTGCCGGTGCCGTCCAGGTCAATCGTCAGCGTGATCTGTGTCTCCCGCGTATTGCGGGTGACCGTTGCGGTGCGTGCCATAGAAATCCCCCTCTTTAGTGCTTTAAACTAACTATAGCACGTTGGGGCGTGTGCGTCAACATTTTCTTAGCCTTCCCCCCAAGGGGGGAGCTCCGCAGGTTTATAAAATTCGCCCCAATTTATTTACGAAATCGCAACACTTTTCCCGGCGGCAGGCACTACAATAGAATTATGATTCAAAAGTGTCTTTTTTGAAAGGACAAGCACCACCATGGCAAAAATAATCGGAATTGACCTGGGGACTACCAACAGCTGTGTGGCGGTGGTCGAGGGCGGCAAGCCCGTCGTCATCCCCAACGCCGAGGGGCAGCGCACGACGCCCTCTGTCGTCGCGTTCACCAAGGTGGGAGAACGGCTGGTAGGCGAGCCCGCCAAGCGCCAGGCCGTGACGAACGCCCCCCGCACCGTGTCCAGCGTCAAGCGGCTGATGGGCAGCGAGACCCGCGTGCCCATCGACGGAAAATGCTACACGCCGCAGGAGCTGAGCGCCCTCATCCTGCAAAAACTGAAGGCTGATGCCGAGGCGTATCTCGGTGAGCCTGTCACCGAGGCGGTCATCACCGTGCCCGCCTACTTTAACGATGCCCAGCGCCAGGCCACGAAGGACGCCGGGCGCATTGCCGGGCTGGACGTGCGCCGCATCATCAACGAGCCGACAGCCGCGGCGCTGGCCTACGGGCTGGACAATGGCCGCACCCAGACCGTCATGGTCTACGACCTCGGCGGCGGCACATTTGACGTGTCGCTCATCCGCATCGGCGACGGCATCGTGCAGGTGCTCTCGACCTGCGGCGATAACTTTCTGGGCGGCGACGACTTTGACGAGCGCATCGTCAACTGGCTGGCAGACCGGTGCAGGGCCGAACACGGCGTGGACCTGACGAATGACCGCGTGGCGATGCAGCGCCTGCGCGAGGAGGCCGAAAAGGCGAAAAAAGCGCTTTCCAGCGCGAAGCAGACCGACATCAATCTGCCGTTCCTCACGATGGCGGCAGACGGTGCGCTGCACCTGCAAACTACGCTGACACGCGCTAAATTTGAGGAGCTCTGCGCCGATTTGATCGAGCGCACCGCCCTGCCCGTGCGCAACGCCCTGAGCGACGCACGCCTTTCGGCCAGCGACCTGGATCAGGTTTTGCTGGTCGGCGGCTCGACCCGCATCCCGGCGGTGCAGGCCAAGGTCGTGCGGATGACCGGTCTGGAGCCGTCCAAATCGCTGAACCCCGACGAGTGCGTTGCACTGGGCGCGGCGGTGCAGGCCGGACGTCTGGGCGGCGAGATGCTCTCCGGCCCCGGCGAGGATCTGCTGCTGATGGACGTGACCCCGCTGACCCTTTCCATCGAGACCGTCGGCGGCGTGGCAACGCATTTGATCGAACGCAACTCCACGATCCCGACGCGGTTCAGCAAGGTATTCACCACCGCGGCGCCGTTCCAGAAAACGGTGCAAATTAAAGTGCTGCAGGGCGAGCGCGAGTTTGCCAGGGACAATAAGCTGCTGGGCACCTTCACGCTGCGCGGCATCAAGCGCGCCTGGGCGGGCGTGCCGAAGATCGAGGTCACGTTTGACATCGACGCCAACGGCATTGTCAAGGTCAAGGCGCGCGACATGGACACCGGCAAGCAGCAGAGCATCACGATCTCGGGCACATCGAACCTGACCGAGGACGAGATCAAACGCGCCAAGGAGAACGCCGCCGCCTTTGCCGGGCAGGACAAGGAGCGCAAGGCCGCGCTGGAGGCGCTGAACGCCGGCGAGGCCGCGCTTTACCGCGTGAACACCGCGCTGGGCAGCAAGGCCGGCAAGGCGCTGGACCGCGAGACCCGTACTAAAATCAAAGAAGCAGAAAGAACGCTGGAGCGCGTTCTGAAGCACAAAAAAGCCGACAAGCTGACCCCCGTGGACGTGAATGCCATCAACACCGCACGGGAGGCGCTTTCCGCTGTGGCCGCCCCGCTGGTGGCCCGGTGGGAGAGCGAGAAGGCGTAAAACGAGGCGGTAGCCGCAGGGCCCCGGGGCGATGCTTAAGCCGTAAGGCGGGAGTTATGCGGTGTTGCCTTAAAGGAAAAAAGGAAAGTGAAAACGATTCGTTACGCCTTTGTGCTGCCCTGCGCCATCATGGCGATGCTTGTCGTCTACTGCCTGCGCGGCGTGGACCTGCTCGGCCCCACCCACGGCCTGCCGGAGCTGCTTGCCGGGGCCGCCGTGGTGGGGCTGCACCTGTGGGAGAAGAACACGCTGCTCAGCATTGCCGTGGGCACCGCCCTGTATATGGTGCTGGTGCAGGCGGTGTTTGTGTAACCGGAAAAAACGTAGGGGTGCATTTTATATGCGCCCGCAGAGCCGTGCCGCAGGCAGACGCGCCCGGGCGGATATGGAATCCGCCCCTACTGCTGCGGCAACCAAAAAAATCCCGGTGCACACTTGCACCGGGAAAAAACCGATCTTATCGTTTCTCCAGCGGAACGTACTCCTGCGGCTTGCCGAGGTACTTGTAGGCGGGGCGGATGATACGGTTCGCGAACTCGACCTCCTCGACGCGGTGGGCACACCAGCCGGGCACACGGGCAATCGCAAACAGCGGGGTGTACAGATCCTCGCTGATGCCGAGCATACGGTAGATCAGGCCGCTGAACAGGTCCACGTTGGCGCAGACCTTCTTCGGGCCGTGCTTTTCCTCGGCAAAGACCTGCGGGGCCAGGCGCTCAATGCTGCACAGCAGCTCGTACTCCTCGTCGTAGCCCTTCTTGTAGGCCAGGCTCTTGGCGTGGGTTTTCAAAATCTGCGCACGGGGGTCGCTCATCGTGTAGACGGCGTGGCCCATGCCGTAGATCAGGCCGCTGCCGTCGCCGCGCTCCTTGCGGAGGATCTTGCGCAGGAACTCGCGGACCTCGTCGTCGTTGGACGGGTCCTCGACATTTTCCAGAATGTAATCCAGCTGGTGCATGACCTTCAGGTTCGCGCCGCCGTGCTTGGGGCCCTTCAGTGCGCCGATGGCCGAGCTGATGGCCGCATAGGTGTCCGTGCCGGAGCTGGACAGCACGCGGCAGGTGAAGGTCGAGCAGTTGCCGCCGCCGTGGTCCGCGTGGACGAGCAGGCAGAGGTCGAGCAGACGCGCTTCCTCGTGGGTGAACTTCTGGTCGGCGCGGTAGGTGCTCAAAATATGCTCCGCCGTGCTCTGGCCCTCGGTGGGCAGGTGGAAGTACATGCTGGACCGGTCATAGACGCGGCGCTTGATCTGGTAGGCGTTGACCATCATCGTGGGCAGCTCGGCAATCAGGTTGATGCTCTGGCGCAGGATGTTGGGCAGACTGTTGTCCTCGGCGTGCTCGTCGTAGCTGTACATGGCCAGCACGCTTCGTGCCATCTTGTTCATCAGGTTCGGCGACGGCGAATTTAAGATCATGTCGTCGGCAAAGCCCTGGGGCAGCTCGCGGTGGTGCTCCAGCAGCTTGCGGAACTTGGCGTACTGCTCCTGCGTGGGCAGGGAGCCGAACAGCAGCAGCCAGATGACCTCCTCAAACATGAAACGGTCATGGGCGTCGGCCTCGGCGGCCAGCGTGTCAATGTCGATGCCGCGGTAGACCAGGCGGCCCGGAATGGGCACGATGGTGCCGTCCTCCTTCTTGTCATAGCCGATAACGTTGGAAACGTTCGTGATGCCGGCCAGCACGCCGGTGCCGTCCAGATTACGCAGGCCGCGCTTGACGCCCATCTGATCCGCCAGATGCGGGTCAAGGGTGGCGTTGTGTTCCAGATATTCGTGGCAGAGCAGCTCAAGCTCATCCGGCTCCAGGGCCGGGACGTCCGGGTAATACATCATGCGTACCCCTCTCTTTGACCAATTTTATATACTTTGCATACTTATACAGGCGCATATCACTGCTGGCTTCCCTTACCAATATGCCTGATAGATTGATTTTATAGCATTTCCGCAAATTCGTCAAGAAAAACTTAAAATTTTTCTAAATTTTTCGGGAGGATGCTTTAAAAAATTAAGCTGGCGGCCCAAAATGTGCCTGTTGTGTAAAAATGCGGATTGACAACCGGCCCCAAACCGGGTAGTATGTTAGGTATACCGCAGAAAATGCAGAGTAAGACAGGGAAAGGGGAAAAGTACTATTTATGAAAGCAGTTCTGATTCCGGGCGACGGCATTGGCCGTGAAATTGCCGAGAGCGTCCGCGAGGTATCCGCCGCACTGAACACCGGCATTGAATGGCAGGAGTTTGCTGCCGGTGCCGAGTACGCCGCCGAGAGCGGCGAGCTGATCGCCCCCGGCACGCTGGATGCGATCGAAGCGTGCGGCTGGGCACTTAAGGGCCCCACCGCCACCCCCATCGGCAAGGGCTTCCGCAGCATCAATGTGCAGCTGCGCCAGCGCTTTTCCACCTATGCAAACCTGCGCCCGGTGCACACGCTGCCGGGCGTACCGACCCGCTTTGACAATGTGGACCTTGTCATCGTGCGCGAGAACACCGAGGATCTCTACAAGGGCATCGAGTATATGCTGAACGACGAGATCGCCAACGGCGTCAAGCTCATCACCCGCCCCGCGTGCGAGAAGATCTGCCGCTTTGCATTTGACTATGCCCGCAAAAACGGCCGCAAAAAGGTCACGGCAGTCCACAAGGCCAACATCATGAAGCTGACCGACGGCCTGTTCCTGCGCACCTTCCGCGAGGTCGCCGCGGAGTACCCCGAGATCACCGCGGACGACTGCATCATCGACGCTTTGTGCATGAAGCTGGTGCAGAAGCCCGAGCAGTTCGACGTGCTCGTCGCGCCGAACCTCTACGGCGATATTATCAGTGACCTGTGCGCCGGTCTCGTCGGCGGCCTGGGCTTTGCGCCCAGCGCCAACATCGGCGACAGCACCCGCATCTATGAGGCCGTCCACGGCTCTGCCCCCGACATTGCCGGGCAGGACAAGGCCAACCCCAGCGCCATCCTGATGGCCTTTGCCATGATGCTGAACGACCTGGGCGAGACCGACAAGGCCGCCAAGCTCAATGCCGCCATCCTGGCCCAGGTCGAGGAGGGCAAGGTCGTCACTGCCGACATCGGCGGCACCGCGGGAACGAAGGAGTTTACCCAGGCAATCATCAGCCGACTGGCAGAGTGAGCGGTGCTCAAATAATAAAGAATAAATAAAAAATAATAAATGCGGTGGATCGCGTCGCTGGCGCTCCGCTCAAAAAATGTGCATCGTAGGGGCGCATTCTATATGCGCCCGCAAGGCGGCTGCCTGTGTCCGGGCGGATATGGAATCCGCCCCTACGTTTTTGTTTTCGACCAACGGGAGAAAACTCCACAATCTTTATTATTTATTATTTTTTATTTCTTATTTGCAAAAACGGAGGTTTTCCCATGAAGCTGCACGACACCGGCGTATACCTTGTAAACGGCGTGCCTCAGACTTCCGCCCCGGCGGGCGTCACCGAGGCAGACGCCAAAAAAGGCACCATCGCCTACGGTATTTTGAAGGCCCATAATACCGGTGACTCCATGCAGGACCTGCGCATGAAGTTCGACTCGATGACCAGCCACGACATCACCTATGTCGGCATCATCCAGACGGCCCGCGCGTCCGGCATGACGGAGTTCCCGCTGCCCTACGTCATGACGAACTGCCACAACAGCCTCTGCGCTGTCGGCGGCACCATCAACGAGGACGACCACCAGTTTGCCCTGTCCGCCGCCCACAAATACGGCGGCATCTATGTTCCGCCGAACATGGCCGTCATCCACAGCTACAACCGCGAGATGATGTCCGGCTGCGGGCGGATGATCCTGGGCTCTGACTCCCACACCCGCTACGGCGCCCTCGGCACGATGGCCGTCGGCGAGGGCGGCGGCGAGCTGGCCAAGCAGCTCGTGGGCCGCACCTACGATATGAGCTATCCCGGGGTCGTTGCCATCTACCTGACCGGCAAGCCCGCTCCGGGCGTCGGCCCGCACGACGTCGCGCTGGCGCTGGTTGCCGCGACCTACGCCAACGGCTATGTGAAGAACAAGGTCATGGAGTTCGTCGGCCCCGGCGTGGCAAACCTGAGTGCCGACTACCGCAACGGCATCGACGTCATGACCACCGAGACGACCTGCTGGTCCTCCATCTGGCAGACCGACGATACCACGAAGGAATATTTTGTGCAGCATGGCCGCCCCGAGGCTTATAAGGAATTGAAGCCCGCCGACGTGGCCTACTACGACGGCTGCATTGAGCTGGACCTCTCCACCGTCGAGTGCATGATCGCGCTGCCGATGCACCCCAGCTACGCCTACCCGATCCGCGAGCTGAAGGCCAACGCCAAAGAGATCCTGCAGGCGGCGCAGGACCAGGCCAACAGGCAGCTGGGCGGCAAGGTCGAGATGGACCTCGTCGGCAAGATCTGCGACGATGGCCGCATCTACGTTGACCAGGGCGTTGTGGCCGGCTGCTCCGGCGGCACGTATGAAAATATCTGCGCCGTGGCGGACATCATCAAAGGCAAGAGCTGCGGCAACGGCGAGTTCAAGTTCAGCGTCTACCCCGACAGCATGCCGACCTATCTGGAGCTGGTCAAAAACGGCGCTGTGGCGGACATTGTCTCCGCCGGCGGCATCTTCCGAGAGTGCTTCTGCGGCCCCTGCTTCGGCGCGGGCGACACCCCGGCCAACGGCGAGTTCTCCATCCGCCACACGACCCGCAACTTCCCGAACCGCGAGGGCTCCAAGCCCGGCGAGGGCCAGATCAGCGCCGTCGCCCTGATGGACGCCCGCTCCATTGCGGCCACCGCGGCCAACGGCGGCTACCTGACCGCCGCCAGCGAGCTGACCGACGTGGAGTACACCGTGCCCGACTACCACTTTGAGCAGGGTGTCTACGACAAGCGCGTCTACAACGGCTGGGGTCATCCGGAGCCGGACTACGCGCTGAAATTCGGCCCGAACATCAAGGACTGGCCCGAGCAGCCCGCCCTGACCGACGACCTGCTGGTCAAAATTGTCAGCTACATCACCGACCCCGTCACGACGACGGACGAGCTGATCCCGTCGGGTGAGACGTCATCCTTCCGCTCCAACCCGCTGCGGCTGGCAGAGTTCACCCTCTCCCGCAAGGATCCGGCCTACGTGCCGAACGCCAAGGCCGTGAAGGCGCTGGACGAACAGCGCAAGGCAGGTGAGCTGCCCGCCGAGGTTGCGCGTGTCTACGACGATTTGAAAAAGCTGGGCTACGCGCCCGACGCGGCCAACACCAACATTGGCTCGGCCATTTTTGCCAACAAGCCCGGCGACGGCTCCGCCCGTGAGCAGGCCGCCAGCTGCCAGCGCGTGCTGGGCGGCGCAGCCAACTTTGCCTGCGAGTACGCCACAAAGCGCTACCGCTCCAACTGCATCAACTGGGGCATGCTGCCGTTCCTGGTGGAGAACCCCGGCGCGCTGGACAACGGCGATTACGTCTACCTGCCCGGCGTCCGCAAGGCTCTGCTGGAGGCCGCGGACGAGCTGGACGCCGTGGCCGTCAAGCCGGACGGCGGTCTGGTGAAGTTCACCGTCAAGCTCGGCGCGATGACCGACGCCGAGCGCCGGATCCTGGCGGACGGCTGCCTGATCAATTATTACAAGAATAACTAAAGAAAAGCTGCTCTGTAGGGGCCGCACATGTGCGGCCCGCGGCTTTCCGCAAGCACTCGTCTGCCTTATACGGCAGGGCCGGGCATGCCCGGCCCCTACAGACTCGATAAATTAAAAAGCTGTCCGCGGGGGAAGGTTCTCCTGCGGGCAGTTTTGCTTGCATACCGTCGAAATTTCTGCTATAATACAAAAGCCGCCTGTTTCACAACAGACGGCAAGGCGCTGCACACAACGGCAGGCGGTTGGCCACACTTCCGTAAAGGAGGTGAGACCATGCGTTTTACATTTACGTTCTATATCGGTCGCAAGACCTTTACTTTGAGCTTAGTTGTAAAAAGCAATAACCGCCACCCTGGCCGGTGACGGTTATTAGTTTGAGCTTTTAACTTTCACCTGAAAGGGCCAACCGCTTGTCGCAGCGCCTTTTCTATAGTTATTATACCCCACTGCCGCGGCCATGTCAAGCGTGCCTTGCACCCCGCGGCATTTCGTGCTACAATAGACGTACCATTAAAAAACAAAGGACGAAAAACAATGAGTGCGATTTTAGCAGTATGCGGTGATACCTTCTGCGCCATGGTCAGCGATGGCCGCTATGTCGAGGAACCCATCACCGGCGAAAAGCCCCATATCCTCAAAAACGACCTGCCCAAGGTCCGCAAGATCAACCGCAACGTCGTGGTCGGTTTTGCGGGCGACACGCTGGCCGCCGTGCAGATCATCAACGCGGTGGACGAGTACCAGACCCAGTACTTGACGCTGGAAAAGGTCGTCAAGATCCTGCGCGAGAAGGCCGCCACGGTCTCGGTGCAGCCAGTGGGCGTGCGGCTCATCGTGGGCGGGCGCAACCGCAAGGGCGTGTTCACCATGACGATGATGGGCAGCGTTGACGGCTACGAGCCGCAGACCCAGGCCGCCCGCAAGGGTGCCTACCTCATCGAGGGTGCCTGCTCCCACACCGACGTGGCCCCCTGGCTCGAGGAGGAGGTCAAGCCGCAGGCCGCCAACTGGCACAGCCTGGACGATGTGGCCCATACGCTGGACGGCTGCATTGCCAAGATGGCCAAGCTCGACAAGAGCATCAACACCACGTATTTCCGTCAGCTTGTAATGTGAATTTGACGATAAAAGGAGAAAAGCTATTATGAAAATCGCTCTGATCAATGAGAACAGCCAGGCCGCCAAGAACGCCCTGATCGAGGCCACCCTGCGCAAGGTCGTCGAGCCGATGGGCCACGAGGTCGTCAACTACGGCATGTACGCCGCCGACGATGCCGCCCAGCTGACCTACGTTCAGAACGGCATCCTGGCCGCTGTGCTGCTGAACTCCGGCGCTGCGGACTACGTCATCACCGGCTGCGGCACCGGTGAGGGTGCTATGCTGGCCCTGAACAGCTTCCCCGGCGTCATCTGCGGCCACGTCGAGGACCCCGTTGACGCTTACACCTTTGCCCACGTCAACGACGGCAACGCTGTGGCCCTGCCCTTCGCCAAGGGCTTCGGCTGGGGCGGTGAGCTGAACCTCGAGTACATCTTCGAGAAGCTGTTCGGCTTCGGCCACGGCCAGGGCTACCCCAAGGAGCGCGTTGTCCCCGAGCAGCGCAACAAGAAGATCCTGGACGGCGTGCGCGCCATTGCTTTCCGCGACCTGTCCGACATCCTGAAGGATCTGGACCGCGACCTCGTCAAGGGCGCCTTCGCCGGTGAGCATTTCGCCGAGAACTTCTTCCCCGCCTGCAAGGACGAGAAGCTGGCCGCCACCGTCAAGGAACTGATGGCGTAAGCCCTGCCGTAAAATAAAAGAACTGCCGACTCCCGACAAGCTGTAGGGGGCGATGCTTGCATCGACCCGCCAGTTGCCGGGAGTCGGCTTTTTATTTGTGTTACCGCATATTCGTAGGGGGCGGCGTCCTCGACGCCCCGCCCTGCCGCCAGGGAATGACCGGGTCGTCCGTCAGACCTAACAAATAATCCGTGGTTGTATTGTACAACTTGGCAAGTTGAATCAAAATGTCGGTGGGAATGTCCCGCAGGCCCTGTTCGTAGCGGAAATACTGCGGTTGAGGCATGCCAAGATATTCTGCAAGTTTCTGCTGGGTCAGGTCGTGGTCCTCGCGCATGTCCCGCAGACGGGGATAGTAAGCCATAGCATTGCTCCTCGATAACTAATTGGTTATATTGACAATACTATGGATTTGTGCTATCTTGTCTATGTAATATCCGTTTGGTTATAAAAGCATAAAAGAAAACTGCGCCCCCATGGAGGACGCAGTCACGGCGTGTCACGCAGACCTAAGAAATAATCGCTGGAAACGTGATACAGTTCGCACAGTTTAATAAGATGGTGGATCGGCAGTTCATTTGCGCCGCGCTCATAGCGGGCGTACATTGTTTGTGATGTACCAAGTTTTGCGGCGACTTGTGCCTGAGTCAGGTCGGCGTCCTCCCGCAAGTCGCGCATACGGCGGATGTAGTCCATAGAAATTTTCCCTTTGCAAATCGCAATTTTCTATTAGAATATGGTAACACAGAGGGATTATTCTACTTGACTTTAGTAAAGATATTTACTATAATAAAGATACAAAATCTGTTTTGGATTTGGTGAAAAAACTGTGGGAGGTGCTCGGTTTGGAGAGTATGACAAACAAAGACTATTATTCCTACAAATCGGCCATAGAGGCAGCCAATGACACGCAGGATAAAGAAGCACTGCGGCAAATTCAAAAGCAATTAATTGCAAAATACACGCTGGATAATGAGGATGTTCGGGATTTGCTTCGCAAATTTCGATACTCTGTATAAAAATTGCGGCTTAGGAGGTACAAGATGATTTACGGCAATGTAAATGTTGACATGAACCCGGATGGCTTGGGTGCGTGGGAGGATATTCCGACCCATGTGCAGGTGGCGGGGCGTTACACGATTGATGACGTGCAGGCATTGCTTGCAAAGGCAGACACGGGCCTGGCTACCAGCGGACTGCCTGTCACCTATGAGCGTGATCAAATCCAAACAGGAAATCTTATCAAAAAAATTACCAGGATTGCTTGATCGTGAAAAACAGTGAGCACCCGGACGATTATTTCAAATTTGTCTTTGCAACCCGTACAACCGGGAATATGACAACAATCAGCGTCTATCGCAGTGGCAAAAGCCCACTGATTGCCAAGAAAAATGCAGATGATGAACGCCGTCAGAGCAGCAATTTGTTATTGAATATTTTGAGCGCGGTATCCACACTGGACGAAAACGCCCTTGCCGCAGAGTATGATTACTACAGTATCCTTTCCCGTATTATTCGGGAAAATCTTGGTGTATAACTAATTTGGGAGGTAAACGAAAATGGAAAAGAAAAAGATTGTCATTCCTACGCTTACGTTTAACGGTGACTACTTTAAGTGCCCAAAGTGCGGTTGGATTTATCCCGGACCGCTGCGTGTACTGGGGAATGTGGCGCATGGCACACCCTGCCAACAGTGCGGCAACTCGACGCTTGAGCGCATTCAGTGAGCACACAAGTTACGATTTCTAAAAAAACAATCCGAAAAATTGCGACGGCCATTGCGGCAGTAAACAATTCCCGAGAGGTTGGCGGATTGTTTATGGGATACCGACATTCTTCAAAATATCGAATTGTGGATGCAACCGTGCCGGACTGTGAAAAGTGCAGTGGTGTGGCGTCCTTTGTGCTGGATGGTGCAGAGGAAACAGCAAAGGCAGAGGCTTTGGCAGGGCGCTACACGAATACACCGGAAATTATCGGCGTATGGCACAGTCATATTTGGGGAGATGCGGTGTTTTCGCTGCAAGACGAAGAGTCGAATCGAAGACTTGCACAAATCTTGGGAAACTGTCTTTCGGCTCTTGCACTGCCGGAAAAACAGAATAACCTACGGAAACTGATGATTTGGGAAATCGACCCGGCGGGTGAGGCAAAAATCTGCCGAGTCGCCTGTGAAACGGAGAATATACCATGACAGAGGAGCGATGCAGCAACTGCGTATATTGGCAATTCAGAAAATGTGCTGTGACTCAGCAAATCCGAAATGACGGAATCTGTAATTGCGGAAGTTTTCTGCGTAAGGAACTGCGCGATTGAAATAGATTGCCGATATTGGCTTTCTTGCCAATGTCGGCATTTTTTTCTCAAATTGCCGAAATTTACCGTTGACTAATCCGTTCCCAGATGGTAAAGTAACTATAGGTGCGAATAGCGCCGTGTAGTAAAAATTCAAACAAAGGTGAGGTGGTTGTCACAATGGATACCCCCAGTCCCAGTCCTGTGTACCGATGTATCTTGAATAACGGCAGCCACCACTTTTTTGTCAGGCAAACCAAAGCAAACTGTACGCGAAAATAAGCGCACGGTGTTGCTCTGCTTTGCATTGCCTAAAATTAAATGTGCCTGGCTGCCGCCTGAAAAGGAGGCAGCTTTTTTATGTCTGATACCGCGATCCTGACCCTCCGCACGATGCTGGCCAACCTGGACGATGCCAAAAAGTACCAGAGCCTGCGCGATGTTATGTCCACCCTGCCCGCGCCCGACCTGGCCGCCGTGTTCGAGGACCTCCCGCCCGAGAAGCTCCCCGTGCTGTTCCGCCTGTGTCCCAAGGACCTGGCGGCGGAGATTTTCGCCGAGCTTACCCCCGAGACCCAGCAGGACCTTATCGACGGCCTGACCGATAAGGAGCTGAAGGCCGTTGTGGACGATCTGTTCGTCGATGATGCGACGGATCTGGTCGAGGAAATGCCCGCCAACGTCGTCAAGCGTATTCTGGCGCAGGCAGACCCCGCGACCCGCCGCATGATCAACGAACTGCTCAAATACCCCGAGGACTCCGCCGGCGGCGTGATGACCACCGAGCTGATGGAGCTGCGCCCCGACTGGACGGTGTCGCAGGCCATGGCGGCCATCCGCAAGAACGGCTTTGACAAGGAGACCATCAACAACTGCTACGTCACGGACCGTGACCGCACCCTCATCGGCGTCGTTTCGCTGCGCGCGCTGGTCCTGTCCAAGGACCCCGACAACGAGCTGATCCGCGACATGATGGACGACAATGTCGTCAGCGTCAGCACGACCACCGACCAGGAGGACGTCTCCCAGATGTTCGAGAAGTACGGCTACCTGGCCATTCCCGTTGTGGACAACGAGAAGCGCCTGGTCGGTATCGTCACGATTGACGACGCTATCTCGATCATGCAGGACGAGGCCAGCGAAGATATTGCTAAGATGAACGCTATGGGCCCGTCGGACAAGCCCTATTTTAAACAGTCTATGTGGGAACTGTACAAAAACCGCGCGCCGTGGCTGCTGTTCCTTATGATTTCGTCCACCTTCTCCAGCATGGTCATCCGCGGATATGAGGATGCCCTCGCCGCCGTGACCGTGCTGACCGCCTACATCCCGATGCTGACCGACGCGGGCGGCAACGCGGGCAGCCAGAGTACCTCCACCATCATCCGCGGCATGGCCGTCGGTGATATTGAGCCGCACGACCTGCCGAAGATTCTGTGGCGTGAATTCCGCATTGCCATCCTCTGCGGCGGCACGCTGGCGCTGTGCAACTTTGCCAAGCTGATCTTCCTGGACGGCATCGCGCCCCCTGTAGCGGCAGTCGTTTGCCTGACGCTGATCTGCACGGTCATCCTGTCCCAGCTCATCGGCGGCCTGCTGCCCGTCGTTGCGGAAAAGCTCAACTTTGACCCCGCCGTCATGGCGTCGCCGCTTATCACGACCATTGTCGATACCACGACACTGCTCGTCTACTTCAACATTGCGCGGGTGCTGCTGAGAATTTAAATTTTAGACACCGTGTTCAATATTGTAAATTGTACCGCACCCGGTTGGTGTGGTACAATTTTTTTAGAGAAAAAGCTCCTTGGCCCCCTCTGAGAGGGGGGCTCCCGCCGCAGCGGGTGGGGGAGAGAGCCCGCCGCGCCCGAAATATTTCGGGCCACGGCAAGGTTCAACCCTTCCGGCCCTGCGGGGCCACCTCCCCTGCTAGGGGAGGCAAGGGGCAATAGGAGTTTTCATCATGAACATGCAGGATTTTTATACCGGGCACGCTTTTGATGCGTATGAGTTTTTCGGTGCGCATACCTATTTCGGCGGCACGCATTTTGCGGTGTGGGCACCGTCCGCACAGCATATCGCCGTTGAGACCGAGATCGGTACCTTTGATCTGCACCGCACCCAGTCCGCCGTGTGGGAGTGCGACGCCCCCGGCGTGCAAGCGGGGATGGTGTACCAGTATTGGGTGCGCGGCGCGAACGGCCAGAGCGTGGCCCACTGCGACCCCTACGGCACGGCCATGACGCTGCGCCCCGACGGACGCAGCATCGTCAGCGATGCCCCCAAGGGCTTTGCCGATGACAAATGGATGCAGGAACGCACAAAATGCTTTGATAAGCCGCTGAATATCTACGAGGTCCACGCCGGCAGCTGGCGGCAGAAGGAGGACGGCAGCTGGTACACCTACGCCGAGCTGGCCGACCTGCTGCCCACGGATTCCCTTCCCCTGCCGGCGCTGCTGGCGCTGGGGCAGTCCCCGCAGCTGCTGGCCGCGCAGGAGGAGATCAGCCGGATGCAGGCCGTTTCCCCGGAAAAGACGGAGGCTCCCGCCCCGCCGGACGAGTCAGCCGCGCAGGACGAGCCGCAGCCGGACGGCGACACCGCCGAGCCATCGCCGCCGCTGTCGGTGGTGGTGACGGACGAGAACGGCTACATCCGCGTGGGGGACGTGTTCATCAAAAACGCCTCCCGCCAGACGCTGGACGGCATACGGTTTGACGGCACATTTGCCGCCGCGCCCGGCGACGAGTCCCCGCAAGTGCTTATACTTCACACCCACGGCAGCGAGGCGTATACCATGCCCGCCGGGGAGGAATACACCCCCAGCGGCAGCTATCGCACGGCGGATACGGAAAAGAACATGATCCGCATCGGGGATGAGATGGCGGCGGTGCTATCGCAATACGGCATATCCGTGCTCCACGACCGGCAGATCCACGACACGGACTACAACAGCGCCTACGACAAGAGCTACAGCAGCGCCGCAGCATATCTGGAGCAGTATCCATCCATTTCGTTTGTGCTGGACGTTCACCGGGACGCCATATCCGATGCGGAGGGCCGGCAGTACAAGGTGGTGAGCCAGGAGGACCCCCGGGCTGCCCAGGTGAGCATCGTTATGGGCAGCAGCTATGATAGCTGGATGGATAATCTGCGCCTGGCGGCAGCGGTACAGGGGCACCTGCTGGAGCAGCACCCGACGCTGATGCGGCCCATTATCCTGAGGTATTACGGCTACAACCAGTCCCTGAGCACGGGGTCTATGCTGGTGGAGATCGGGGCGGCGGGGAACTCCCTGGACGAGGCCGTCTATGCCGCCCGGCTGTTTGCCGCCGGATTTGCCGAGACCGTGGGCGGGG
>ERZ827088.1694-NODE-1694-length-26133-cov-2.863793_pt1 | contig 26133 bp, 19 predicted proteins | sample MGYA00519922_ERZ827088 | MGnify/ENA primary metagenome ERZ827088 (study PRJEB31778, sample SAMEA3449254) | human gut metagenome | biome: human gut; feature: human-associated habitat; material: faeces | place: United Kingdom | collected 2010/2012 ...
CGTGGATACATGCTGCCTTTGCGGCAACGTATGTTGCCGCCCATGCCTTAGTAAAAATACACGTCCCGCACAGCGGTATCAACATTGTTCTATACCAGCAGCCTTTCCGGTCACGGTAATGTTCGGAGAACCCCGCATGTCCGCTCCGCTTCTTCAGGCTTTGCCGCCTCTGCCTTCTTCCGCTCTGCTGCCCGCCGCCACCCTTGCGCGGGGCGAACGCAGGAACATCCGCCGGGGCGCCCCTCTTCCCGCCACACCGGGAGAGGAAATCTCCAGCCTGTATTATATTGAGGAAGGTCTGCTGCGCACGTTCCGCACTTCGGAAGGGGGCGAACGCAAGACGCTTCACCTGGTGGGACGGGGGTATTTCATCTATGAAAGCTATTTCTTTTCCCGGCGTCCGGTACAAATCGACTGTGACGCCATCCGTGATCTGACTCTGATCCGTTTTGACCGCGCCACAGCGGGCCTTCTGATGCGGCAGGACGCCTTTTTCGCCAACCGGCTGATGTGCAGCGTGGCGCTGAAAATGCATCTCATGGGCTCCGATCTGGTGAGCATCGCCTATGAAACGCCTCTGACCCGTCTCAAGCTGTGCATCGCCTCCCTGGCAAACGCTGAAGGAGGACACATCAATAACGAAGACGCACCGGAACTTGTCGTCTCCCAGATGGAACTTGCGGAGCTTGTCGGCGTGCATCGGGTCAGCGTGGGCAGGCTGCTCCAGCGCATGCAGAACGAAAGTCTGCTTGAAATCCGGCGCGGCAGATTGAGGCTCCGGTCCGCTTTCTTTTCAGACAAAGACCTGCGCTGCTGGCACGACCTGGCCGCCCCGGCCGGTTCCGAAAAAAACACCTGAACAGCTTATCTCTGCCGCATATGGAAATCACCTCTTCCACACGCATGCGAACGCCGCGCCAAGAACGCACTCTCCCAGCGCAAGGGTAAAGTCTGCATCCCGCCAGGCCGCCGCCAGAATCGGCAGCGCACACAGCAGCCATAACACGAATATCCGGAACGGAAATTTCCGCTCCGGATGGAAGAGTACGCTCAACGTCACCATCATCTGTCCGGCAAAGGCCGGAACACAGAGTGCCGCCAGCCCGTCAGGCATCTCGGTCAGGATGCGGAAGCCGCCCGCTCCGCCCGGGCCTTGATCAGGGCATAGGCGCGCTTGGCAAGCTGCGTGACTTCAGGTTTGGAGATCTGGTCATCCGCCCCCACGGAAACGCCCTTGTGCCGCAGCTTGTCCGTGATCAGCGAAGAAAAGAGGATCACCGGCAGTTCCCGCAGAGCCGTATCCTCCTTCACCCGCTTGCAGAGATTGTGCCCGTCCATGCTGGGCATTTCGATGTCCGAGACCAGCACCTGCACATAATCCCGCACCGGGCGCCCTTCTTCCTCGGCCCGCCGTCTGATCTCGCACAGGCGTTCCCATGCCTCGCGCCCGTTGGTCACCGCTTCCACCTCAAAGTTGGCCTTCTGCAGCAGGTCCTTGAGCATTTCACGGATCAGGGTGGAATCATCGGCCACCAGCGCGCGATAGCACTCCTCGCTGCCCCAGTCGATGGCGGTATCCAGCCTCAACCCGAGGGAAGGATTCAGCTTGGCCACCACATTTTCCAGATCCAGCAGGAAAATGATGCGGTTCTCCATCTTGACCACGCCGGTGATATTGCTTTTGGACACCATGGCCACATACTTGCTGGGCGGCTCGACCTCTTCCCAGCTGATGCGGTGGATGCGGTTGACCCCCGCCACCTGAAACGCCGTGGTGACGCTGTTGAACTCCGTCACAATAACTTTGGGAGCTTCCCTGTGCTCGACCGGAGCCTTGCCCAGCCAGAGGGAAAGATCCACCAGGGGAATGATATGGGAACGCAGATTGAACGCGCCAAGAACGGAAGGGTCCTGAACCTCGGGCAGACTCGTGATCTTGGGCATCTGAATGATTTCCAGCACCTTGGCCACATTGACGCCGTAATAGCCCCGGTAGGGCTTGCCGTCGTCTCCCGGCTCGTCAAGGAAAAATTCGACGATTTCCAGCTCGTTGGTGCCGGCCTCCAGCAAAATATTCGTCTGCGACATGTTGCCTCCGCGAGGTATTCTCTCAGAACTCGGACAACCGTTTTTCAACGGCATTAACAAGTCTTTTCGGCGTAGATGCTCCGGCCGTTAGACCTATGACGGAAAATCCCGCAAATTTTTCCGGTTCCAGCTCTTCCGCCGTTTCCACGAGAAAGGCGGGCACCCGGCGCGCCGCCAGCTCCGCCAGCCTGCGGGTATTTCCGCTGCTGCGGCCGCCCACCACGACCATGGCGTCCACCCGGTCCGACAGTTCCTGAGCCTCCTCCTGCCGCTGGCGCGTGGCATCGCAAATGGTATCCAGTACCCGGACACTCGTATCCATATGCTGATCCAGTTCGGCGCGCAAGGTCTCGAACTGGCGGCGATCCTGCGTGGTCTGCGCGGCCAGGACGATGTCCGTTCCCTGTTCCAGTCCGGCAAGGGAACGGGCAAGCTCCTCCACATTGCCGAATACATGCCGATGCCCGTGCGCGTAGGAAAGCAGCCCCTTGACCTCCGGATGTTCCGCCTCTCCATACAGCAGCAGCGGCAGCCCCCCCGCCGTGGCTTCGGCAATGGCCAGTTGGGCGGCCTTCACGCGCGGACAGGTGGCGTCAATCACGATGACCCCCCGTGAACGCAAAGCGGCCTCCGTATCGCGGGGAACGCCATGCGCGCGGATCAACACGACCTGTCCGGGCAGAGCCTCCTCCGGCGAACGCAGGCAGGAGACACCCCGCGCGGCATACTCTTCCAGCACCTGAGGGTTATGGATAATCTCGCCAAGGGTCGCCACCCTGCCGCACGGGCGGGCGTCCACCGCCTCGTCAAGCTTGCGCAGCGCCATGGCTACCCCCATGCAGAAACCAGCCTTGCGGGCGCGTATGACCTGGAGCACGTTTCACCTCCTCCGGCCGGCGGATACGGCCAGGCGCATCATGTCACTTTTTCCGCAGACGGCGCAGCAGAGGGCCGGCCACAATATGCAGATATTCCGGCGCGAAAAGGCGCGCCGCCAGCCCCCAGCCCAGCATGAAGGCCAGCCCGCTGACCGTCAGCACGGCAAGCTGCCGGGCCAGCGGCGGCAGCATGCCTCCGGCCGCGCTCTCCAGTCCGCCGACAATCCAGGCGGCGCCCCAGCCCATAGCCAGCGCGGGCAGACACAGCGCCATGCTGCGCAACAAGGCCATTCCCACTCCGTCGAAGGCTGTCCACCCCCAGCGCCTTCCCGCCACGAACATCAGCGCAACGGCATACAGCGCAACGGAGGATGACGCCACACAGGCCACTCCCGCGGCCGCCGTCTCCCCCAGCGAAGGCAGCAGCCAGACATATGCGGGAAGAGCCGCAAACGTGGCCAGCGTACCCACCACGGCGGGCGTTACAGTATCCTGACGGGCATAAAAGGCGCGCCCCGTAACCTGCTGCAGCGCCCAGAACGGCACGGCCAGCAGCATGATCCGCAACAGAGGAGCCGCCTGCGCCGTCTGTTCCGGAGAAAAACGCCCTCCTTCAAAAATAAGCCCGAGGACATATGGAGACACCAGCAGCAGCCAGGCCGTCATGGGCACAACCACAATCATGGAGCTGCGCAGCGCAGTGCGCAGCGTGCCGTCAAACTCGCCCCAGGACCTCTTCGCCGCAAGTGACGCCAGAAAGGGAAAGGAGGCCACTCCCGCCGCCTGGGCCACCACGCCCACGGGCACCATCATGATCCGCCGGGCATAGTTGAGGAGGCTTACCGCCCCCTCTCCGCCAAGGCTGCCGAAAATACGCACGAACTGTTCATCCAGAACCACCACGGACTGCCCCACGATGAGCGGAAGAGCCAGCCATGCCAGCCTGCCGAGCCGGGGATGAGTCAGCGCGGGGCGGAACTTCAGCCCCCCTTTTCGTGCCGCGATACAGGGCAGCAGAAAAGCCCCTGCGAAAGCGCCGGCCAGTACCCCCCAGCAAAAGCCCTCCATGCCGCGCGCCAGCCCCAGCGCGGGCAGGAGCATCCCGCCCAGCAGAATAAAGCCGTTATATATCAAGGGCATCAGGGCGGGCACCGCGAACTGCCGCCGGATATACAGCAGCGCGGAAAGACAGGCTCCCGGCAGAAAAAATATCTGGGCAGGCAGGACAATACGCAGAAAATGCGCCAGCCGTGCATGCTGTTCCACCGTGAAGCCCGGCGCGACAAGCCGCGCCAGCGGAGCGGCAAACAGCCAGCCCAGCACGGCAAGGCCAAGGATGGCCAGTGTCGCCCAGGTGAACACCGCACCGAAAAAACGCCAGCCGTCCTCTTCGTCCTCCTCGAACAGCGCGCTCAGAAGCGGAATCAGCGTGATGGAAATATAACCGCCCGCCAGCAGATAATTGATGAAATCCGGCACGACAAATGCCGTGAAGTAAATATCGGATTCGCCCGCGGCGCCGAACTGCCAGGAGATCACCTTGTCCCGCGCCAGCCCCATGAAGCGGGAGAGCAGCACGCTGAAGCCCATGATCAGCGCGGCGGCTCCCATTTTCTGCCGGGCGCTCAATATCGCCATGTCCCCGCTCCATTTCCATATGCGTCGCCGTACGCTCCGTCTTCTGCGCCAGCCCGTTCCATCAGCCGCACTGATTCGGGGGGAACAACCACATATTCCGTCACACGCTGATCCACATCATCTTTCATGATCTGCCTGGTCAGATGATACAGGCCGTCGGGCTCCAGGCTGCAGTCGAAAAAGCGCAGCACGCCCCCTTCCATTCTGTGAGCCGCGGTCCAGTGATCCGCACGAGGCCGCACGCAGAACGCCTCATACCGGCGGAAACGGAAAACCGCGCTGCGTCCCTGCTCCGGGCGGGCATACGCCGCCAGAGCCGCCCACACTTCGTCGCAGGCGGTTTCCGCGTCGAAGGGCGCACTGACCCGCAGGGGAAAACGCTCCGAAATTTGCCCAAGAAAGGCGTCCACCATATCGACATAGTCCGTGCCATGACTGAGAATGGCCCGGAAGGCCTTCTCGTCCCGCGACTGGCTGAGCAGCAGCTCGGAAAACAGCGCCCGCGCCTGAAGATCGCTGATGCCGTGTATCAGCCGCATGGCGTTGAGCACCGCGTAGGCCGCGCAGAAATTGTCTATCTTGCCCTGAAAAAGTGGTGTCATTCGACTGCGCGCTCCCTTTCGGCCCGTGAACGGCCAGGCGGCCGCAAAAAAGCCCGCGTCCCGCGCATGCGCAGGACGATCAATATCAGGCATAGCCTCACGCCTCTCCGGCGTCAAGAACGTCAGAGGAAGGCGATGGGGAAGAAGGCATGGGACTGGACAGAAGCCCTTCTTGCGTGTATCTTTTTTTCATTCAACCATATTACCATAACTTGATATATGGATACTCTTTCCCGCAGTCAGTGCAGCATCCCGCATCAGACGAACCTGTTTCCGCGGGAGCCATTCCAGAAAACCGGAGGCGACCGCCTCTCCAACCGTTCCTCAGCCGTCAGGGCAAAGGAGTTTTCATGATTCCCGCCAAAGGCAAATATTACTTTACGTCCGAATCCGTCACCGAAGGGCATCCCGACAAGGTCGCGGACCGCATTTCCGACGCCATTCTTGACACTCTTCTGGCTCAGGATCCCGATTCCCATGTCGCGTGCGAAACCCTGGTGACGACCGGCATGGCCATGATTGCGGGTGAAATCACCACCTCCGGCTATGCGGATCTGCCCGGCGTGGTGCGCGAAACCATCAGGAACATCGGCTACACCAGTTCCGACATGGGCTTCGATGCCCAGACCTGCGCCGTCATCTCTTCCATCGACAAGCAGTCTCCGGATATCGCGCAGGGCGTCAACCGCACCAAGCCCGAAGAACAGGGCGCGGGCGACCAGGGCATGATGTTCGGGTTCGCCAGCAATGAAACCGAAACGCTCATGCCCGCCCCCATCTACTGGGCGCATCAGCTCTCCCTCCAGCTCGCCCGCGTGCGCAGGGACGGAGTGGTCGACTTTTTCCGTCCCGACGGCAAGACCCAGGTTTCCTTTGAATATGTGGACGGCAAGCCCGTACGCATCAACAACGTGGTAGTCGCCACCCAGCATGCTCCTCATGTCAGTCAGGCAGATGTCGTTGAAACCGTGAAACGGGAAGTCATCCGTCCCGTGCTGGAAGGCACCGGTCTTTTTGACGAAAAGAACTGCGAAATTTTCATCAACACCACCGGACGTTTCGTTATCGGCGGCCCCATGGGAGACTGCGGTCTGACCGGACGCAAGATCATCCAGGATTCCTACGGCGGCATGGGCAACCACGGCGGCGGCGCCTTCTCCGGAAAGGACCCCTCAAAGGTGGATCGTTCCGCCGCGTACATGGCCCGCTATGTGGCCAAGAATGTTGTGGCCTCCGGCCTGGCCCCCTGCTGTGAAGTGCAGCTCGCGTACTGCATCGGCGTGGCGGAACCCGTATCCGTGCTGGTATCTTCCCTCGGACGCGGTGAAGTGCCCGACGACGTGCTGACCAGGGCCGTGCGTGAAGTGTTCGATCTGCGCCCCTACTTCATTATCAAGCGCCTTGATCTCAAGCGCCCCATCTACCAGAAGACCTCGTGCTACGGGCACTTCGGCCGTGAGCTGCCCGAGTTCACCTGGGAAAAGACCGACGCCGCCCGGGATCTGCTTACTGCCGCCAGGGCGTAAGCAGGACGAGTCCCCTTTCCCATGTTCGCGGGCCGCCGGTTTTCCGGCGGCCCGCCGTCAATTTCGCCCGGAACAACTCCCGCGTCAGCATGTCAGAACACAATTGATTCCAGGGGCCAGGCCACCGCCATAATGGCTGCAGTACCGATCACCAGCATGATTATCCCGCTGAGCGGAAAATCCATGGCTCTGACGTGCCCCTCGGCGGAATCCATGGCAACAGCTATGGTAGCGGCAGAAAAAGGAAACATCGACGCCAGATTGACGGACATCCCCACAGTAACGCATGCCGCTACGGCATTATAGCCATAAACGGAGGCAAGCGCTGCCGTTATGGGAACAAACAGCGTAATGGTTCCGGTATTGGAAGCGAACTGTGAAACAAAACCGGAAAGAAATACCAGCGCAGTCCATGCCCAAAACGGAGAAAGACTATCACCCAGCAGGGCCGTAATTCCATTCGCAAGCCATTTGTCTATGCCGCCCTTTACCAGCACTTCTCCCAAAAGGGTACTGGCCATGATGATGAGCAGAACCGACCACAAAATATTTTTCTGCGCCTGCTGCCAGTTCATGGCAAAAACAAACCTGCCCGTCCGCTTGTCTGTTCCCACGGGAATGACCGTCAGCAGCGCGGCAAAGCCTGCGGCCACAAACGGCGCTGCCGTAAGCGGAGCAAAACGCTTTAATCCCAGAGGGGCCAGGAGAGGCGGGATCACAACCCAGAATATCAGCGCCAGCCCCATCACAATGACGGAAACATACTCAAAACGGCTTACCGGGCCAAGCTCTTCATGCCTCTTTTTCAGAAACGCCGGATCAAACGGCATGGTATCCCGTTCAAAATCCTTGAGAGGAAAAAGCCGGAGGCATACGGGCAGAACCATGCCGAAAATAATGAGTGATACCGGTATGCCGAACGCGGCCCACTGCCAGAACTCCACGGAACAATCCAGAACCTTGCCGGTAATGGCTATGGTTGCAAGATTCGGAGCGCCGCCCAACGGAGTGGCTATGCCTCCGATGTTCGCACACAGCCCGGACAGGATGCACATAATGCGCACTGCATTGCTCTGTCCCGGCTCAATCGAAAATGTTCTTGCCGCGGATGCGGCCAAAGTGCAGAACAGAATGACTACGGGAATATTGGGCGTGATGAAGGAAAGCAGCGTACACGCGGCCGCGTATACGAAAAGCAGACGCTTTGTCCTGCCGTGTATGAATTTCATGCTCAGGGCGGAAAAAGAGTAACGCTGCATGAAATTGCTTTCCTGCCACGCGCCGAGGATCATGGTTGCGCCGAACAGAAGCATGTTGGTGGGAGAGCCGAAAAAGGAAAAGGCTGCTGTGGGGCTGGAAATGCCGGTCAGGCTGAAAATAATGACAGCCCACAGGGAAGTCACTGCAAGGGAAACCGGCTCAAAGACAAGCCACAGCAGAAACCAGGCGGCCCCGGCCAGAGCCTTCATACCGTTTTCATCCAGTCCGGGAAACGGTTCCAGACACAGCAGTACAACTGCGGCCAGTGGTCCTGAAACCAGGGCGAGGATCTGCCTTTGCTTTGAAGACAACATGACAGCATATCTCCTTACAAATGAGGAAATTACCATACACCAGAGATATCTGGACAAATCTGTTTTTGTATTGCAGGCCGTGCAGGCAGCGGGGTTCGTCACTGAGGCTGGAGCTATGCGCCGCACATGAATTGCAGCGATACCCGACAGGACGGACGCCGCGACGCCCCCTGCCAGCAACGCATAGCGCGCTACTGATAAGGAGAGCAGAAATGAGTCTCGTTCTGCTCGACTCCGCGGATCATTTCAATGATGAAATGCTCTACAGTTCACGCCCAAGCTCTGCTCCTTCACGAATGGCATAAAGGGCATCGCCGATTTTCCGGCAATCTCCGATACGTCGGCATCCGGCCCCGCAACGGGCCGCAGCATCTTCCAGCTCCGGAGCCTTTACAGATACCGTGCCGATCGCCAGCACCACCGTGTCACAGGGCAGATGCAGCAGAGAACCGATGTGCGCCGCATCCACACCGTCTCCGGTAAAGCCCAGAAGCGGCGTATTCGGGTACATGTATACGCCGAGTTCCACCAGACGATCCCGATAAACGCCGCTCAGACGGGGATTCGTATTCTGCGCGATCTCTCCCGCATCAATAATCGACACATGACGACCGGTTTCCGCCAGCTTCACGGCGGACTCCATGCCTATATACCGACCTCCCACCACAACCACGCGCTGTCCGGGCCTCACTCTGTCCATGATGACGTCGCAGCCCTGTACGACTTCCGGGCGGGAAGCCGAAAGGGGAAGTTTCCGCGGCTCTGCTCCGGTCGCCAGCACGACATATCCGGGCGCGATGCGCAGCAGACGGTCGGCATCAACTCTGCTGTTCAGAAATACACGCACGCCGCTCATGCGCATCCGGTATTCAAGCCACGGAACAAGACTGCGATAATCTTTCCTGTATGGAGCATGGGAAGCGATAATCCACTGCCCGCCCAGTTCTTCCGCCGCTTCATGCAGTTCCACCTCATGCCCGCGCGCGGCAAGTACAGCCGCAGCTTCCATACCGGCCAGGCCGCCTCCCACGACGAGAATGCGCTTTCGGCTCTCCGCAGGGGAAATCATATCGAATTCCGGTTCACGCAACACTCCCGGATTGACCGTACAACTTACGCCACGCGGCTCGATATCCTTGCGGGAGGCGAACGTGAAGCAGTTCAGGCATCCTATGCAGCGCCGTATTTCCCCGTAACGTCCCTCTAGGACCTTTTTCGGCCAGAAGGGATCAACAAGCAGAGGCCTCCCCAGGGAAATGAAATCCGCGTCGCCCCGTTCGAGCACCGCCTCCGCCACGTCCGGATTACCCAGCTTTCCCGCGGCAATGAGCGCGCAGTTCACGGCATCCCGCACGGGACGGTTAAGACCCTCCGCATAGGCATCAGGGTAAAAATATCCGCAGGATGTATTCCAGATGCGCTCCTGCGTTCCGCTCATGACCTGGATGCCGTCAGCTCCCGCGGCATCAAGCATGGCGGCCATGCGCACGCCCTCTTCCGTCTGTACGCCCCGTTCCCCCAGTCTTTCGTCCACGGACATGCGCACCATGACGGGAAAATCTCTTCCCGCCTCTTTCTTCATTGCGGCCAGCGCATCCAGAACGAAGCGCATCCTGTTTTCCGTCGTGCCTCCGTAACAATCCGTACGCCTGTTGCTGTACGGCGACATGAACATGCTGAGCAGCTTGCCGGTGCAGGCATGCAGCAGTACGGCGTCAAATCCCGCTTCCCTGGCGCGGCGGGCGGCCTGCCCGAAGTCCCGGACAAAACCTTCGATTTCTTCCACTGTCAGTTCACGGGGAATCTTTACTTCATAGCCGAAGCGCATGGCGCTGGGCGCAATGCTTTCCGCTCCTCCTTCAGTCCGGGTGCCGCGCGCCCCGATCTGAAGCGCAGCGCGCGCTCCGTGTCGTTTGATACGCCGCGCAACTTCCCGCATATACGGTATGGCGTCATCCTCGGCTATGGACACAGAAAGCCCGTATCCGGTTGAAGACGGCCAGGCCATGGCACCGGGAGCGATGACGAGTCCGCATCCCCCTTCAGCTCTCAGCTCCATGGACGCAATTGCCGTTTCCGTATAATGTCCATGCCCGTCAGTGGAGCGCAGCGACATGGGGGAATATACGATTCTGTTGGGCACGGTAAGCGTTCCCAGTCTCCCGGGTTCAAAAAGCCTGCTGTTCGACATGACGTTTTCCTCTGCAATTCAAACCGGCCCGGCCCGGTTTTCGTCCGGACCGGGAAACGGTTTACGGCACACAGGGCTATTTGTTCTTCCGTTCCGCCTCAAACAGGGGCACAACGCTCTCAATGCGTCCGGCAATGGCTTCCTCATTGGCCTTCTGCGCCTTCCAGTCTCCCATGGGGGCGGAATATCCCTTGCCCCTCATCAACGCCCTGAACTCCGGATCATTCACTATGGAAGAAAAACGGACGCGCATGTCTTCCAGAATTTCCGGGGGTACCCCTTTCTGGGTAAAAAAGTTGGTACACAGCACATTGACTATACCGGGATACCCAACCTCCCCGAATGTCGGGACATCCGGAAGAATACTCATCCTCCCTTCCCCGGCCACGGCAAGAACACGCATCTTCCCTTCATAAAATCCTATCATCTCTGCAGAAATAAAGGCTGCATCAATTTCACCCGCGAGAACCGCAGTCATTGACTTGCTGCCGTTGGTAAAGGGAACTCTGGTGAATTTCAGACCGGTTTCCTTTTCCAGCAGGGCATAGGTCACATGATTCGAGCTGAATGTGCCGGTATTGCCGATGGTCAGTCTGCCGGGGTTCTCCCTGGCATAATCCAGAAACTCCTGAATGGTTTTAAACGGGCTGTCGCTGCGAACGAGGAGCCCTTCCGGGGCGGCATTCACCCACATCAGGGGTTCAAGATCGCCCGGCCTGAACAGCGTCTTGCCGAAACGCGGCTGAAGCTGATAGTGCGGATAATTGTAATAGAGAATGGAATATCCGTCAGGCCGCATGGTCACGAACTCATTGACTCCCACGACGGCCCCCGCGCCTTCCTTGTAGGACATGATCACATTGACCCCGAATGCCTTCTTGATGAATGGCTCGACAAGACGCACCACAATATCCGCGCTGGAGCCAGCTCCGAAGGGATTGACCAGGGTAATGGGCTTCGAAGGGTACTCCCTTGCCTCGGCAGGAGAAGAGCCCGTAAGGCACAAAACGCCAAGGGCCAGACACGCCAACCACGCTCTCGTTTTCATACATTGCTCCTTCTCTATGCTTGATACATATCGTCTGCAGGCGCATACACAGACGCGCCGCCTCCGGTCATCGGGTTTCGTGCCGCAGTTCTTCGGCCAGTTCCACAGCGTCAAGCATGGCATCAAGGGCATCGCCTATACCCTTGCAGTCGCCTACCTCCCGCAGGCGGATTCCTGTCCCGGCAAGCTCCTTTTGCAGAGGATGGCAGGGAACCGTGCCGACGGCCATCACCACATCGTCGGCATCAAGGAAAAACAATCCTCCCCCGTGAGCTATCTCCACATGGCGCGAACAAATACGAAACAGACTTGAATGAGGATACAGCCGGACTCCGGCCTTCTCCAGCCGCAGAAAAAGCAGCGAGCGTATCCGTGGAACCGTGCCCGCGGCGAGGTTGTCCCTTTCCACAAGCGACACTTTGGCCCCGCGTTCCGCCAGAAGGCAGGCCGCCTCTATGCCGATATAGCGGCCACCCACAACGACAATATTTCTTCCGGAAAGCTCCTGTTCCGCCAGCGCCGATCCGCGCAGAACATCCATGCCGAAATGGCGCGTCGGGCCGTTTTCCTCTCCGCAGGGGCAGTCGACGTCCAGCCTGCGGGGCAGCGCCCCCGTGGCCGCTATGACCAGATCCGGCCTCTCCCTTTCCACAAGCGCGCGATCCACACGCGAACGGAGCAGTATTTCCACCCCCGCCTCACGTGCCGCTCTTTCCAGACAGGGAAGCAGCGTGCGGTATCTTTCGTGCCCGGCAGAGGCGGCAGCGACAGCCCACTGTCCCCCCAGGGAGGCGGCTCTTTCATGCAGGCGCACCTGATGTCCCTGCCTTGCCAGAAGCTGCGCCGTCTTGAGGCCCGCAAGACCGCCTCCCGCCACCAGCACGGACAGCGAGCGCTCTGCCGGTACATTTCCCTCTCCGTCACGTTCATGCAGCTTTGCAAGTTCCGCCGTCTCTCTGCCGCGTTCCTGCGCAGAGAGAGGGAAAAACACCTCGGGGTTCACCGTACAGGCAATTCCTCTCCCGGCAAGGCGGGGGCGTCGCTCCCAGGTCTGGCAGTTCATGCAGCAGGCGCAGGCCCGGATATCTTCCGGCCTGTTTTCCGTCAGCTTGAGAATATAGTCGGGGTCCGCCAGCAGGGGACGCATCATGGCAATGAAGTCCGCCACGCCATCCCTGAGTATTCTTTCCGCCAGAAATGGATCATGCGTCTTGCCGCCGAAAACCAGCGGTACATCGGGCAGGGCTTCCCGATAGCGCCTTGCGGCATCAAGCAGGGGCGCATCTTCCATCATATACGGGGGAGCGCCGTACCACAGACGTTCCTGCCCCCCGCCGCCGAACAGCAGGGCGCAGCAGCCGTCTTCCGTCAGCAGGCGGGCCTGTTCGATTCCCTGTGCAAGGCTGAGCCCGCCCTCCATGAAATCGCTTGCGTTGATCCGGAACAGCAGGGGAAAATCCGGACGAGTCCGCTTCCTTATGGCCCGGATGACCATACGCGGAAAGCGCACCCTGTTTTCCGCGCTTCCCCCGAACTCGTCGCTCCGGCGGTTGCTGTGCGGTGAAAGGAACTGGGCCAGAAACTTCCCTGCCGTCCCCTGGAGGCTGAACCCGTCAAACCCCGCGCGCATGGCACGTTCCCCCGCCTCGGCATACAGGAGCGTGAAGCGTTCCATCTCCTCTATACTCATCTCGCGCGGAACCTTCATATTCCATGACCCCGGAACGGGAGAGGGGGCCATGATTCCTTTCGTTCCCTCCCGGCGGGAACCCGAGCCGCCAAGCTGAAGGAATGCCCTGCTGCCCGAGGCATGCAGCAGATCGGCAAGCCTTTTCATGCCCGGCAGAAAGCAGTCGTCCCACAGCGCCAGTCCGCGCGCCAGCTTTATGGCGGGCCAGGCAAAGGTCTGCTGCACCACCACAAGTCCGGGGCCGGGGTGGGCGCGCCGTTCATGCCACAGCGCCAGCTCCGGTGTTACATGTCCATCCTCGTCCCCGGCGCGGGTTTGCAGGGGCGTCATGACAATCCTGTTCGTCAAGGACATTCCAAACAGTTCCGCGCGCTCAAGAAGCCTTTCAAATGCCATGGTCAACATCGCTTTCCCTGGGGCTTTTTGCGATTGAACATATCTGCCGGCCAGCCCCCATGTTCCGACTCGCAGGTTTCACGCCTGAAGCCGCAGCTCTACGCCGCAAGTGAATTGCGGCGACACGGGAGAAGAAGGCGTCGCGGAGCCCCTGGCCGTCAGAGCAAAGCGCTTTGCGGATGCGGTTACATTACCCTGCCGTACGCGCCCGCGGCGCTTCTCAGAGCGTCAGCCTGCCGGGCATCTGCAGGAGAAATATTTCCGAAAACACGAACCACAATGCCAGCGTATAGACGAAGGAAAATGCGGCATGGCGTACGAACAGCATCCGGCCTTCCAAGCGGCTTCCCCTGAGACGCCGGATGTAAAGGCTCATCACCAGCACAAAAAGCAGCGTGCTGAAATAGAACCCTACCAGCAGCATGACCGCCGTATAAACAACCACGAAGGCAAACATCACAGCCGCACGCGGCCCCATGATTGAGGCGAAAGGCCCGTCGACGGCTCCCGCGTAAGCGCCGGGCATGAACAGCGCCCGCAGGCATACGGCCGCGCTCCCCGCGAACAGAAGCCCCAGGGCCAGGAGAGGAAAAATTCTGGAGTTGTCAGGATAAGAAAGAGCCTCGGGCGTCAGGGCCGCGCCGCAGGCCAGGAGCAGACAGCCCATGCCGAAATCGCAGCGGCGCATCCCCTGAAAGAGCGTCGGGATACGGAGGGAGGCTTCATCCTTCGCCATATCTCTGCTCTTTCTGCCGCGCCGGTATCCGCTGACGATCACATACGCCAGATAGACGACGAAAACAGCGAACAGGACAATGGACAGGGGCCTCCCGGTGAAATAGGCCCACAAACCGCCGCGCGAAGCGGAAATATTGATCGCTTCGACAAGGGAAACCTCGGTGATTTTTCCCAGTATCATGCCCAGCATCACGGCGGAGATGCTGTAGTTCATCCTGACAAAAAAGAAACCGAGTATTCCGAAAAGAACGAAAAGTTCAATGTCAAACCCTATGCCGCGCATCGAATAGGCTCCGATCGCACAGACGGCGATGACAGCAGGCACGAGGAAATGCAGCGGAACCCTGAGGATGTTGGCGAGGAACCCTATACCGCACATGCCGAGCACAAACTGCAGCAGGGACGCCACAATGACCGCGCACACAACGGTGTAGACAAGAACAGGCTCATGCTCCATGAAACTGGGGCCGGGCATCATGCCGTGCATGAAAATCGCCCCCATGAACACCGCGGCGGCGGGAGAACCGGGAATGCCGAGGCTCAGCACGGGGATGAGCGAACCGCCCACCAGCGCATTATTGGCCGATTCCGGCGCGACTATGCCCTCCGGCGCGCCCTTGCCGAAACGTTCAGGCGTCGGAGAGGAATCTTTCGCTGTGGAATACGCCAGGAACGTCGACACCGTTGCCCCCACGCCGGGGATGATGCCGATGAGAATACCCATGAGCGAGGAACGCAGCACGATAATCTTCATGCGCCCCAGCACCTCGCGCAATGTGCGGCAGAAGAGCCGCGCATTGTCCCTCATGCCCGCGGCGGGAAAATGCACCTGCTGCGCGTCCGGCCGCCGCGAGATAATTCCCTGCATGAGGAAGGGCAGGGAAAAAAGACCAAGCATGACCGGAATATTCGGAATTCCCGAAAACAGGCTGTTGGAATTGAAATAGAAGCGCGGAACGCCCGATGTGGCGTCGGCCCCCACGGTACTGAGCAGGATGCCGATGGCGATGGAGGATATGCCCTTGGGCAGATCACCGTTGCTTACCGTGCCTATCAGGGTAAGGCCGAGCAGCGCCATGAAGAAGATTTCCCCCGCGCCGAACAGAAAGGCAAAATTGATCAGCACCGGCAGAAAGATCAGCATGACCAGCCCGCCCACAATTCCGCCGATTGTCGAAGCCACATTGGAATACAGCAATGCTTCGCGCGGCCTGCCCTCATGTGCCATGGGAAAGCCGTCAAAGGCCGTCACCACGGCTGAGGCCGTGCCCGGCGTGTTCAGCAGAATTGCGGAAATGGAGCCGCCATATTCCGCTCCTGCATACACGCCCACCAGAGCAACCAGGGCGATACTGGAATCCATGGAGTAGGTAAGAGGAAGAACGAGAATAAGTCCGGTTGCCGCCCCGAATCCCGGCAGCGCCCCGACGATGACGCCCAGCACAACGGAAAGCAGCATGGTCACGAGATGCAACGGCTCCAGACAATTCAGGAAACCGCTCAATATGGCGTCCATAACAACTCCTCAAAACTGCAACGGCTTCCGCACCCTACATCCATTTGTCGCGAAAGCCGGTTTTTACTTCGCCGCCTTCCAGCCAGACGTTGAGCTGTCTGGAGTTGAACAGGGGATTGGTGAAACGGAAATCCGAACGCCTGTGTCCGGCCCTGCTTTCTTCTCTCGCCAGAGCCGCATGCAGAACCGCCCGCGCGCAATCGAGCAGATCCAGCACTTCCCCCGTGCGCATCAGCGTATGCGAACATCCGGCCCTGAGATGCGAAAAAGCCTCCGCCCTCAACTGTTCAAGGTATTCCATGCCCGCGCGCAGCAGCGTGGCGGAACGTACCCGATGAGGTCCGGCGGGCGCGTAATCGCTCATGATCTGCTGAAGCGCGAAATTGGCTTCCTTCCAGTCCGGCCCCTCCTCCCTTTTCAGGAAAGAAGAAAACAGCTCCATACGCTCCTTCAGCGCCGGGTCGTCTTCAATATTCGTGAAGGACAGCACTGCGGCCTTTTTCGCCGCATGTTCCCCGCCTGTCCAACCGAGGTAGGCAGCCGGAGAAATGCCCGCGCCCCCGTTGCCGACCATATCCCCTGCCGCGAACAGGCCGGACACGCTGGTTTCCGCGTCGGGCTTCACCTCAACGCCGCGCCCGTGGAAGGTAGGCTCATACTGCATGAACTCGAAGGCATGCTTTCCCGGGTCAAGCTCATGCTCGTCCATGTAATGCACCATGGCGCTCAGCCCCTCGGAGAACATGGCCCCGCGCATGAAGGCCAGCTCCTCCGAAGATGCGCCGGAACAGTCCTGATAGACGGGGCCGCTGCCGTCGAGCAGAACATCCGTGAACGCGCTGTTCCAGACATCGCCGGTGATATCGCCGTACACCACGTCAGGCCTGGTGATGAACGGCCCCACGGGACGTCCGTCGGGGTAGCGGTACACGCCGATCCAGGTGGCCTTGCCCGCCCGCGCGAAATATTTGGGACCCGCGTGCACATAGGGGATCTCCATGTTCACGAGCCGCGCTCCCGCCCGCCACGCCAGCGCCTGCCCGCCGGCACAGTTCGGACAATGCGAGGTATTGAACATATATGCCGGCGTGGGGCCGGTAAGATACATGCGGTGTGTCAGGCCGGTAGCCAGCAGCACCGTCTTTGCCCGAACCAGGACAAAGGCCGGTTCCGGAACGCTCATATCCAGAGCGAGAACCCCCGTCACCCGGCGCGCGCCGTCTTCCTCCGCAACGCACAGATCCAGCGCGGGATGGTGATTGAAAATCCGTACCCCGCGCTTCTTCGCCTGCGTCATGAGCACCGCTTTCTGATTGCGGCCGTCATATTTAAGGGACGGCCGCAGTCTGCCGGGAAACGCATGGCCCATAAACTCGTATTTGCCGGTGGGGCGCATATTGATCCCCCACTCTTCCCACATCCGCACCAGTTCAAAGCTTTTTTCCAGGCTTTGCCGCAGAATGACGGGATCGCGCGTCATGCCGATGGGACTGTTCAGGGTCTGCTGAAGAATGGAATCCAGCGTCTTGTGATATTCAGGAAGAAAGCAGCGGAAATGATCATTGCCCGTCGCGCCCGAACCGCTGCGGCGCACATGGGCCTTTTCCAGAACGATCACCTTTTCCGCTCCGGCTTCCGCTGCGGAAATGGCCGCCATCAACCCGCCGATGCCTCCGCCCACCACAGCAAGGTCAGCTTCCAGCACAGCTTTGACAGGAATCATGACTGTCTCCTCAAACTTTCGGACGCTACATGCAGCATCATGAAGGGCAGGGGAATCCTCAGCCTTACGGCTCCGGCAGGGCAGTCCAGCACGCAGGAATCGCAATGCCAGCATTCATCCGGAAACCTGACCCGCGGAACCCTGTCCTTGTCCGGTTCATGCAGAAAAATGTGCGAATTGCAGATATCCGCACAGGTGCCGCACCCCACGCATTTTTCACGATCAATGACAGGAGGCATCCTTCTCTCCTTGTTCAGTCAGAAAGTCGTTCAGCTCCTCCGGTTTTTTTCCCGAAAAGCCGAGAGAACGCAGGGTGACGCCCTGCCCTTTCTCTCCCATATATTCACAGCCATGCAGAACTCCGGCCAGCGTCAGGGCGGCATCAAGCACGGGAGTCTCCACCCCCGCCAGCCTTCCCGACTGGTGCAGCAGGCTTGCGCCGCACATCGCGTCTTCTCTGAGGTAACGATGCTCCGGCCCGTCCGGGCCGGACAGGGAAACGAAGCGCCGCAGGCCCTCCGAAGGCTCGCCCCGCATGATCTCCCGCAACAGGGCAAGAGGTGAGCGCGGCGTCCATCCGTACGCGGCGAATACCGCTTCCTTTTCAGCATTCACCTTCTCCACGACGGAACAGACCGCAGGGGTCAGGCCATCGCGGAACAGACAAAAGCCCTTCCCTTTTTTCTCCATTCCCCCGATATTGAGCAGAGAAGCCGCCAGATGAATGACCACATTGGGAGAATTCAGGGCGGCTTCCAGAACACAGGTTCCGGGCCGAGCTTCCAGCAGCCCCTCAAGGCGCTTCACCAACCGCGGCGTATCAACCGCGGGAAAGGCCGCCACGGCGTGCGGAGCAAGGGGGAGAGCCTGGAACACAGAGGCGGGGCCGGTACGGCGACAGGGGAACCAGTTGCCTTCCATCTCTCCGACAACGACCTGCGGCATCCTCCCGGAGCGGACGCCATACTCCCCGAGCATGCGGCGGAAACGCAACGAACCGGCATTTCCGGGAGCGAACAGCAATGCCTGGCCATCCCTCAGAAACGGCAGCACAGCCTCGATCATGGCCTCTTGCCGCCACGCTGTGCAGCAGAACGCAAAAAGCTCCGTATCCGCAGCATGGAGGGCCAGTCTGTCATGTCCGACCGCCGTTGCGGGCGCAGGCGCCTTCAGCTTTCCTTCCGGGCGATCCGCCTCGATATGGCCGGCCCGGCGCACGGCGGCGAGAATATCCTCGTGTTCGGAATCGTCATACAGCGTCACGTCATGCCCGGCGAGCGTCCATTCGGCGGCAAGCGCCAGTCCCGTGCCTCCAGCCCCCATGATCGTCAATTTGCGCGCCATGCCCAAGCCTCCTCATGCGGCGTTCCCTTTTCACGGACATTTCAACATTGAGAAACTATCTGTCCGCTCCTGACAGCGTCCGCATCAATTCGCGGATATCCGGCGCGGTATCCACGTTCATGATCATATCCACGGCGGAGCGGGCCCTGCCTTCCGGCAGGGCGGGGACTGCCCGACGCATGAAGTCCGCCTCGAATTCATCCTGACTGAACATGTTCCGGGGATGCCCCTTGGGCAGAGGCACGGCCTGAAAAAGCCTGCGACCGTCCTTCAGCAGAATGCTCACGGAATATTCGGGGTATTCGCCGCGCTGGAAACGCTCAAAGGCTTCCTTGAGGTACAGCGTCGGCCCTTCGGCGCGTACGCGGAGGGAAAGGTCAACCACGGATCTGTCTCTGCGGCGGCTTTCCTCATACCACTGGGGCCCGGCATCCGGGTCATGGATAAGAACCGAAACGCAGTAGGGAATGCTGAACTGTGCGTCCACCATGCTCGGATACCCTTCGGGCATGGCGATCATGCGGTTTTCCACCACCGGATTCACGACAACCTCGGCAACGTCGCCGGGCAGAACACGATATTTGCGAACCAGCTCCGCCGTGCCGTCGAGCGCCTGCTGAATCCACATATTGGTAGGCCAGTGCTTGAACAGCGTTTCCATGATCAGGTAGCGCCCGCCCAGATCCCTGTCGAGCCAGTCCCACTTGCATTCGTCGGTCATGGTCACCCAGTAGCCGGTATCGCCATCCAGATAACCGGGCATGGGGCTGATGCCGCTCCGCGCAAGCATGGCTCCGGCAATGCCCGAGTAGTTGTTCAGCCCCCACTGGTAATGATAGAAATCGCTGCGGCTCAAGTGTGTGGTGGCATTAATGGCGGGCGTAAGCGCCCCGGCAATGCCGATCAGGTTCTCCATACGCCCGGCGTCCAGCCTGAGCAGTTTGCCCGCGGCAATGGCCGAAGCGTAAATCGACCAGCTTGTCAGCCCCCAGCCCTTGGAAAGCCAGCCGAAATTGTCGCCGGGCTGTACCGACATGGCAATGCGCTCATACACCTCATATGCCGTTACCAGTGCCAGCAGAAACTCCCTGCCGCTCGCTCCGAGATGTTCCGCCACGGCATATGCGGTGGGAACGGCGCAGGCGGAAGGATGCCCCGTCCAACTGCAATCTTCCCAGTCCAGACAATCGGTAAGCGCACCGTTGACCAGAGCGGCCGCACCAACCGACAGTTTTTCGCCGCAGCCGATGACACTGGCTTCGCGCGCGGAAGCGGCAAGACTGCGCCCGTAAGCCAGCGCCTTGCCGCCGATAGTCGTGGAGGACGCGGCAAGAGCCACTCCGGCGGTATGCATGGCAATGCGCTTGGCCTGAATAACAACATCTTCCGGCAAATCTTCAAAGGAAAGACTTGCGGCATACTGCGCCAGTTTTTTCGTGTATTCCGTCTTCACTCCTGCTCCCTTGCCGACATACAGCTCTTTCTTCCGGGCCGGAGGCTGCTGCAGAACGCCGTCAGAACCCGCCGGGCCGCGGCAAGCTCACTCTCGTCAAGTCCTGTCTGAACCCTTTCAAGCAGGGCATGACCTATTTCCACGCTCTGATCCCGCATGCTGCGTCCGTAATCCGTAAGACAGATATAATTGTTGCGGGCGTCCTCGCCCTTCTGCCTGCTGACGAGCCGTTTTTTCTCAAGCCCGTCCACAAGGCGGCTCACACTGGATTTCTCCAGCATCAGCTCCTCCGCAATTTCCAGTTGGTTGCGCCCGTCACAGATCCACAACTGGACAAGAACGTTCCATTGTTCCGCGGTGACGTTCAGCCCGATGGCCTCAAACTCGCGGGTCAGATGCTTGCTCAACAGACGGCTGGCGGCGTTGGCCAAAAAACCGAGCGACTTGTACGGGTCATACTGGAAATCATTCACGGGATACTCCTTGCAGGCTGGTAAAAAAGTTGATTATGCAACTAATTTATTCCCACAAAAACTGCAAGAACTTTTCATCCGTAATTTAGGTGTATATGCAACCGTTATTTTTGTCAAGCCGTTTTCGTCCATCGCTCTGTTGCAGAATCGTGCTGAAAACAATCTTGACCGCCGGAGGCGCGCGCAGCGTTTTGAACGCAGAACGCAAGCGAGGACGAATATCGGCAAGGCCAATCGAGCGTCATAAGGAAGCCGTGGAAGAAAAGTCACGCGGAGCGGGGCTTTCGAGCGGTGAAACCGCACAAAGGCGCAGGCGATCCGGCCATGGATACATGCTGATGCCGAAGCAGAGCAACACGCTTCGCGCAAGGCCATCTGTCTTCACGGACGACGGATTATGTCTTTGGCACGAAATATGCTATTCTCTGCATGACTTCCAAAGGTTGACGAAATTTTGACGATACGGCCGGGTAACATTCAGGAGAAGTCATGGCCTTCCGTTTTTCCCTTGAACAGGTGCTGAACTACCGTGAACGGCTGGAACAGCAGGCCAGGATAGAACTGGCCAGAGTGGAGGGGGAGCGCCTCCGCGAACAGCGGCGGGCGGACGGATTCCGCGTCATGATTGACGAGCAGACCGAAGCCATGGCGCGTCTGACTCCTCAGCAACGGGACGAACGCTGGCTGGCGGAAAATTTCATCAAGGGTCTGCGGATGGATCTCGCCACAGCCCTTACCCGTGTGCGTCACTGGGAAAGCGCGGCGGAAGCCGCCCGCAGGGAACTGCTGAAACGCTCCATCGACAAGAAAACGCTGGAAAAACTCAAAGCCAAACAGGCGGAACAATATGCGCAGGATGAACGACTCCGGGAACAGAAACAGTTCGATGAAACAGCCTCCCTCCGCTTCAAGGTTTCGCGTTACTAGCCTCTGCCGTCTTATCCTTTTGCTGGCGGCGATCAAGGTCGGGTTTCTCGCCTCGCTGATACTGGCCCCCGCGACGCCGTTCTCTCATGACGAACGGGCGGCGGACATGCCCGCCGTGGCCGAACGGGACGTTTCTCCCGCTGAAAAGACGCTCCGGGCCGGGGTCACGGAAAACGGGGAGGATTCCCCGCGGAGTGTTTCCGCCCCGCTCGCGTCCGACTCCGAACTTCCTGCTGAACGGACAATGACGGCCGAAGCCTCTCCTGTCATTGTTTCCCCGGCAGACAGGAATCTCCCGCCGGATGCCGCCTCCGCCGAAGAGCATGACGGAGCCGCCGCATCGTCCGCAGCTCCCGTGGAAGACGCTCTGGCGCGCGCCTCTTCCAGAACGGCTCTCGGTTCCTCCCGTCTACTCGGAATCTCTGTGGCCTATGCCGCAGATCTCGCTCCTGTCATGCCCGCGCCCAACGCCCGTTCCGTCCGGCCCTCGGCGTCCCCTCACATTCCCGCGACGCAGACCGCCCGCCCGGACGAAGCTGTCATTCCCACGCCGCCCGCACCCAATGTCAAACCCTATGTTTCCCGTGACAGCGCGGCGCAGAAACAGGCCGAACTCAACCGTCAGGAACAGGAACTCCTTGCCCTTCAGCAGCAGATGGAACAACGCATGACGGAACTGCACGGCCTGGAAGGCCGTATCCAGACCATGCTCCAGCAGGCCACGACCACACAGGACGGCAAATTCAAGCAGCTTGTCGACATGTATGCCAACATGAAGCCCCGCCAGGCCGCTGCGGCGCTTACCACTGTGGATGAAGAGGTGGCAGTCAAAATTCTGACTGGCATGAAGAGCAAGCAATCAGGTGAAATTCTTTCCTATATGGATCCCCGTCATGCGGCCAGGCTCTCCGAAGTCCTGGCAAAGATGCAGATGTGACCGCTCGTGACGCCGGGTACAGCCCCGCAGCTCCTGTTTTCCCTGCCTTCCGGGAGGAGAAGACAGGAGCTGCACGCGTTGACACGAGGCAAAAGGAACAAAATTTAAACACAACCAAATTATAATAGGTTCACCAAACATTCCATGGCATGATCCGAACCGCAGAGAAGCAGCCGTCCATATCTCCGCAGTTTTCTGCCGGGAAGATGCGGAATGCCCTTTTCATTCCGGAATACAAAGGAAAAGCGCCATGTTCTCCGTTTTCTCCTTCTTCCTTCTCCTCCATTCTCCCGTTCTTTCAGCAGCCATGCCGCCGCACCGCGGCAGAAGCGCCGGACTCTGGCGGCCCGGCTGCCGCATCTACTGCGAACCATGCAATCCGGCCATTTTCCGCACCCCGCGCACGATTCCGAAGTCTTTCAAACGGTTCCGCAAGCCTGCCCGAATTTCCGGTGATGCAGGCCGGCCGTAAAACCGTTCCCCGGAGTCGCATACGCGGGCGGAGCATTTGCTCCGCCCTTTTTCGTGAAGAATTTCAACACAGTTTGTCGACAGTACAATTCCGTCTGAGGAGGATTCATATGGAAGCGTCAACCGGTCTCAATGCCGCGACCGTAATTTTCGCCGCACTGTGCGTCTTTGCCATCGGATACAGGTTTTACGGCCTGTTTCTCGCGCAGAAGGTACTGAATCTGAACGACGCGCGTGAAACCCCGGCGGTCAAATACGCCGACGGTCACGACTATATCAAAACCAACAAATACGTCCTGTTCGGCCACCATTTCGCGGCCATCGCGGCCGCAGGGCCTCTGCTCGGCCCCGTGCTGGCCGCGCAGTACGGCTACATGCCCGGCCTGCTCTGGATTCTCATCGGCTGCGTACTCGCGGGCGGCGTGCATGACATGGTGGTTCTGTTCTGTTCCGTGCGGCACCGCGGCCAGAGTCTGGCCTACATCGCCTCGCGGGAAATAGACAAGACCACCGGCGCGGTAACGGCCTGGGCCGTGCTGGCCATTCTGATTCTGACACTGGCGGGGCTGTCCATTGCCGTGGTCAACGCCATGCACAACAGTCTGTGGTCTACCTATACCGTAGCAGCGACCATTCCCATCGCCATCCTCATGGGACTGTACATGCAGATCTGGCGCAAGGGAGACGTGCTGGGAGCATCCCTCATCGGGATCGTGCTTCTGGCTCTGTGCCTGCTTTCCGGCCCCTGGGTGGCGGCGCATCCCGAGTTGTTCGGCTGGCTGGATATCGACAGGAAACCCATGTCCGTCGCCATTCCGGTCTACGGCTTCATCGCCTCCGTGCTGCCCGTATGGCTGCTGCTCCTGCCGCGCGACTATCTGTCCACCTTCCTCAAGGTGGGCACCATCCTCGCCCTGGCTCTGGGCATCCTTTTTGTGATGCCGAACTTCAACATGCCCGCCTTCACCGAATTTACCGGGGGAGGAGGCCCCATCGTCAGCGGGCCGGTCATTCCCTTCATCTTCATTACCATAGCCTGCGGCGCGCTGTCCGGATTCCACGCGACCATCGGCACGGGCACCACGCCCAAGATGATCGGCCGTGAACGCGATGTGCTTTTTGTGGGCTACGGCGCCATGCTGCTGGAAGGCTTTGTAGCCGTTATGGCCCTGATCGCCGCCTGCGTGCTCATTCCCGCGGACTACTTCGCCATCAATGCTCCGGCGGAGGCTTTCAATGCCCTGGGCATGCAGGTACAGGAACTTCCGGCTCTTGAACAGGCTGTGCAGGAAACCCTGATGCACCGGCCCGGCGGCTCCGTTTCACTGGCTGTGGGCATGGCGCACATTTTCTCGCAGATTCCGTTCATGAGCCACCTGATGGCCTACTGGTATCACTTCGCCATCATGTTCGAGGCCGTGTTCATCCTTTCCGCCGTGGATGCCGGAACCCGCGTGGGCCGCTTCTTCCTGCAGGAAATGCTGGGAAAGATTTCCCCCAGATGGGGCGATACCAACTGGTGGCCGGGCATTGTCGCAACCAGCTTTCTCTTTACCGGAGCATGGGGCTATCTGGTCTACAGCGGCGACATCAGCAATATCTGGCCCCTGTTCGGCATCAGCAATCAGTTGCTGGCCTCCGTCACCCTGCTCATCGGCACAACCGTGCTGCTGCGCATGAACAAGACCAGATACGCCCTGCTTACCGGCATTCCCGGCGTATTCATGACCGTCATCACCTTCTGGGCCGGCGTCTGGCTGATTCTTTACCAGTATCTGCCGGGCGGCAGATATCTGCTGGTTTTCCTCAGTCTGCTGGTCATGACCATGATGCTCTTCGTCATTCTGGGCACCATCCGCCGCTGGCTGAAGCTGCTGAAGGAGGACAGGATCGTAAGGGACGGCTACGGCGACGAATTCAGGGAAATTGTTCCCGAATAAACTCCCTGCGCCCACAGCGCATATGCCTGGGAGAGGAAGGCCGCGTGAAAACGCCCCTCCTCTCCCTTTATTTCGACAGATGCAACTTTACCTTTCGTCCCCCTGTCCCCCCTTTCGGAGGGGCGGGATGCCCAGCAACCAAAACGGCAGAACCGAAGTACGCTGCGGAGTCGACCAAGGCGGGACTCCGCCGCGACATCGGAACAGCCGCAATTCCGCCTGCGGCGCGCAACTCCGGCTTCAGGCGTGAAACCCGCGCGTCAGACGCCGGAACCGGCAGGAAGATATCTGCAATCGCAAAACCCTCTAAAAAAACTTGTCGATATAGCCCTGCACGAACAGGAAAAGCACCGCAAGGGGAAGCACCCATGTCAGATAGGCGCGTACCGCGCGGGGAAACTTCGGTCCGTCTCCCTTGTCGGCCTCTGTCAGAAAATTGTTCCAGCCCCATCCGCGGCGGCTGGTGCAAAACAGCAGAACTACCAGAGAGCCGAGCGGAAGCATGTTGTTGCTGATGATAAAGTCTTCCAGATCCATAATCACGCTGCCCTCACCGAACGGAGCGACAGCCGACCATACGTTGAAGCCCAGAATACAGGGCATCATGAGCAGGGCCAGCAGCACGCAATGCACGGCAATGGCTTTTTTCCGCCCCCAGCCCCACACGTCCATGCTGTAGGAAACAATATTCTCCACCACGGCAATCACGGTAGTCAGCGCGGCGCAGCTCATGAACACGAAGAACAGGCTGCCCCACAGCGCTCCCATGGACATCTGATTAAAAATGTTGGGCAGTGTGATGAATACCAGGCCGGGGCCGCTGTCCGGCTGCACGCCGAAGGCGAAACAGGCCGGAAAGATGATCAGGCCGGAAGTCAGGGCGACAAAGGTATCCAGCCCCACAATGAACATGGATTCTCCGGTCAGATTGCGCCGGTTGTCCAGGTAGCTGCCGAAAATCATCATTGCCCCGATGCCCA
>ERZ827088.1702-NODE-1702-length-26064-cov-5.482371_pt1 | contig 26064 bp, 24 predicted proteins | sample MGYA00519922_ERZ827088 | MGnify/ENA primary metagenome ERZ827088 (study PRJEB31778, sample SAMEA3449254) | human gut metagenome | biome: human gut; feature: human-associated habitat; material: faeces | place: United Kingdom | collected 2010/2012 ...
GATTTTACAATTTCACTTGCAGCCGTTCCCTTCTTCAGGATGCTGCACAAATTCACAAGTCCTCATTGTACAGGCCAATCCCCCGCAGGATGAATAGTCTGCGGGGGAATTTTTTGTGGAAACTGACAGTTTTAACAAACGCGTGTACTTTTTCTTGATTTCTTTTGACAGTTGTGCTACACTGTCGAATGTAAGGAAATACTAACAACTGAAAACGCCCGGAGTATTGAGCATGGGGACAAGCGGACGAATCGTGCCGCGTGTTTGCTGTGCTTTTTTTGCATCTGGCAAAAGCCAGAATATGGAGGGAGGCGGAATGAAATTTGGAACAACGACTTTATGAAGCCCTGCAGCGCAACCCCATTATCGCCGCCGTGCGCGACGACGAGGGGCTGGCGCAGTGCCTGCGCACCGATATCCAGACCGTATTCGTGCTTTACGGCGATATCTGCAATATCTCTGAGATCGTCCGGCAGATCAAGGACGCCGGAAAGATTGCCATCGTCCACGCCGATCTGATCAGCGGTCTGGCTGCGAAGGAGATCTCCGTCGATTTTCTCCGCCGCAGCACGCAGGCGGACGGCGTGATCTCCACCCGTGGCATCAAGGAGGATGCCTTTCGATACGGTGAGTTGGTCTTTGATGTAAACTCCGCTTACTTCTACAATCACGGCGGGTATGACTTCGCAAAACAATTTTACACCGAAGCCTATAAAGCCGCAATCAAAATCGTGGGCGGAGAGCAGTATATTTTGTCGGCGGTCATGCACGCTGACGAGCGCAACCGGGCCATGTCCGAGGCGCTGGGGGAGGACGTGTACCACTACCACCTCCATGTGGTTTATATCCCGGTAGTGGAGAAGGAGATACGCTGGACAAAGCGGTGCAAGGACAAGTCCCTGGTGGGCAAGGTCAAGGAAACGATCATGCAGGTGAGCATGAGCAAGAAGTGGGCGTCCAAGCCCATTCTGGACGAAACTACCGGGGAGCCGTTACGCACAGCTAAGGGCAAACCCGTTCTACGAAAGTCGTACAGTGTCCTGCAAGATGATTTCTTTGAGCATATGCGCTCCGCTGGCTATGACGATGTAGAGCGTGGGGAACGTGGTAGTTCCGAAGAACATTTGACTGTTACGCAGTTCAAGACGGAGCGTGAGCAGGAACGGCTTGCACAGCTTCAAGAGGTGTCGGCGCTGGCCCAGGTTGAGGCCGACAAAAAGAATAAGGAGGCAGCATCAGCTGAGAAGAAAGCGGCCCAGGCCAGGGCTAAGCTGGACGATGTAGCGCCCTTGCTCAAGGGCATGGAGAAACTGGCGGCGGACTTCTCCGACGACCCGGAGCGGACGCTGCCGGAGGCGGGGCCGCTGGAATCGGCCAAGTCCTACCGGGAGAAAAAGGCCAAGCCCCTTTGGGAGAAGATCGTCAAGGTGCTGCGCTCCGTCTACCGGGCCTACTTCGACCTCAAGAGCAAGTTTGAGCGGTTGCAGAGCGCCTATGATCGTGAGGTCAGTAAGAACGGCTCCCTGTCAGCCAGGATTTATGAGGTTTGTGCCGAGAGGGACGGCTTGAAAGGGCAAGTCAGGGACTATGAGCGGGTCAGACGGGCCATTGGCCCGGAACAGGCGGACAGGATACTGGAGGCAGCTTACCAGCAGGAACAGGTCGAAAAGGAGCAGAAATGGGGTGCAAGGTCAAAAATAAGGGTAGGCGCACGATAATCACAAAAAATGGAGGTAATTTCATGGAAAAGTACATCTTTGACGAGGGCAACGGTCTGTGGTATGAGTTGCAGAGGGACTAACAATATTCGGGCGTGTGCGGCGGAAATCGTGGACACAGAAATTATTTGCGCATGAGGCCCCAAATCGGAGGGTGTCCCGGTGAATGCCCTCCTGATTTATTTGGGACAGCGGGTAAAAACTTCTTGCATTTTAGAGTGTGCTATGCTATACTGCTGTCATCCTGATTTGAGGAGTCTATTCAACATGCGGCAAGGTATTCTTAAATAAAATTTGATAATGGGCACAAAAATAATTGCCCCTTGCAGGGGCTTGGTTTTTGTACCCAATTTAAGAATGCTTTTGCCTTTTTATCAAATATCGTGACGGATAACGGCTCATGTTAGCTGAATGCGTTTCTATGTATCCGAAGTCATGATCCCCAGCGGTAAAAGTATTTGCCGCTGGGGATTTTTGCGCCCTTTTGGGCCTTGTATGGAGGATAGACATGAACATTATCAATATCGGGATTCTTGCCCATGTAGATGCGGGCAAGACGACACTGACAGAAAGCCTGCTGTATGCCAGCGGAACCATTTCAGAGCCGGGGAGCGTCGAAAAAGGGACAACGAGAACGGACACTATGTTTTTGGAGCGGCAGCGTGGAATTACCATTCAAACGGCAGTCACTTCTTTCCAGTGGCACAGTTGTAAAGTCAATATTGTGGATACTCCCGGCCACATGGATTTCTTGGCAGAGGTATACCGCTCTCTGGCTGTTTTGGACGGGGCCATCTTGGTGCTCTCCGCTAAAGATGGCGTGCAGGCCCAGACCCGTGTTCTGTTCCATGCCCTACGGAAATTGAACATCCCCACCATTATCTTTATCAACAAGATCGACCAGGTTGGCATTGATTTGGAGAGCGTATATCAGTCTGTTCGGGATAAGCTCTCCGCTGATATTATCATCAAGCAGACAGTGTCGCTGTCCTCGAAAATAACTCTGACAGAAAACACTAGTGCAGAGGTGTGGGATTCGGTCATCGAAAATAACGATGAGTTATTGGCAAAGTATATCGCAGGAGAATCAATCAGTCAGAAAGAACTTGCGCAAGAAGAACAGCGGCGAGTTCAAGACGCCTCCCTGCTCCCGGTCTATCATGGTAGCGCCAAAAACGGCCTTGGCATTCAACAGTTGATGGATGCGGTGATAGGGCTGTTCCAATCGACCAAGGAACAGGGGAGCGCCGCCCTGTGCGGTAGAGTTTTTAAGGTGGAGTATACAGATTGCGGCCAGAGGCTTGTCTATCTGCGGCTATACAGCGGAACGCTGCGTCTGCGGGATACGGTGGCCCTGGCCGGGAGAGAAAAGCTGAAAATCACAGAGATGCGTATTCCATCCAAAGGGGAGATTGTTCGGACAGATACCGCCCATAAGGGCGAAATTGTCATCCTTCCCAGCGACAGCTTGAGATTAAACGATATATTGGGGGACAAAACCCAACTTCCTCGTGAAATGTGGAGTGATGTTCCCTTCCCTATGCTGCGGACGACGATTACGCCAAAAACGGCAGAGCAAAGAGACCGGTTGCTGGACGCTCTTACGCAAATTGCGGATACTGACCCGCTTTTGCACTACGAGGTGGATTCCACCACCCATGAGATCATTCTTTCTTTTTTGGGTCGGATGCAGTTGGAGGTTGTTTCCGCTTTGCTGACGGAAAAATACAAGATTGAAACAGCAGTGAAGGAACCCACCGTCATTTATTTAGAGCGGCCGCTCAAAGTGGCCAGTCACACCATCCATATCGAGGTGCCGCCTAACCCGTTTTGGGCATCTATCGGACTGTCTGTTACACCGCTCCCGCTTGGCTCCGGTGTAAAATACGAGAGCCGGGTTTCCCTGGGATACCTGAACCAGAGTTTTCAAAACGCTGTCATGGATGGTATCCGTTACGGTTTGGGGCAAGGCTTGTGTGGCTGGAACGTAACGGACTGTAAGATTTGCTTTGAATACGGACTTTACTATAGCCCGGTCAGTACGCCGGCGGACTTCCGCTCATTGGCCCCGATTGTATTGGAACAGGCATTGAAGAAATCTGGGACGCAGTTGCTGGAACCTTATCTCTCCTTCACCCTCTATGCGCCCCAGGAATACCTTTCCAGGGCTTATCATGATGCGCCGAAATACTGTGCCACCATCGAAACGGCCCAGATAAAAAAGGATGAAGTTGTCTTTACTGGCGAGATTCCCGCCCGTTGCATACAGGCATACCGTACTGATTTGGCCTTTTACACCAACGGGCGGAGTGTGTGCCTGACGGAACTGAAAGGGTATCAGGCCACTGTCGGCGAGCCAATCATCCAGCCCCGTCGTCCAAACAGCCGTTTGGATAAGGTGCGCCATATGTTCAGTAAGATTCCTTGATACGCCACAGCAAGGATGGTTATTGCATTTCCCTGCCTTTCGTGGTAAAATGTAGTTGTAAACCACCAGAGAAAACAACAACCCTGCTACCCCCCGTTATCACCACCGATAACAATTTGATAACAGCCCATCGTATAGGGCTGGATAATATGGACACATCAAATAATCAAAAAAATGAGGTATCAAATTTATGAAGCAAAATCCGTTAAATATGATGCCCAACAACGAGTGGGAATAATCCGAAACGGTCAAAAAAGTCAGGCATTGTTTGGTTTTTGATCCCATCAAAAGCCAAATGATACGGATTTGATACTTTCGGTCTTATTCTTCAAAATTTGAGGAAGACATGAAAATGCCCTCCGAAACGGCAAAGTTTCGGAGGGTTTTTCATGTCTTTATTCTTTTCTCCACACTTTTTTCGGTTTGAACTTCCCGCAGTCGTCGGCGGTGGAAGGCCAGATTTCGCCTCATATTCTGTCTCCATACGGTAGCGCTTTTATATAGCTTTCCATATAAAGCCAATTCGGTTTCCCATCTTTTTCCGGAAGTTTTATGATGGTAGATTTCATACTTTCGAGAACCCATTTTCGGCCGTATGAGTATCTATACTTTTCTTGGCGAAGGACGGCACACACAAATAGTGCTATGTATTTATTAAATGGCACTCCATTTTCTTCCCGAAAATATAATACATTCACATCATCCGTTGCCCAAAAAGGTTTGGGCTGATAAAACGCCTCACCAACTGAACCGTTATAACTCAAAGATATAGTATTGCCTGCGTGTATTGCATCCTGCCCTATATAGTTGGCTATCCCATTGTTTGAATCAATAGCGCCAATGTATGGCGTATTTCCTTCGGTCTGATCGTCAGAGGTCAATCTTTTTCCTTTTTTTATTTCAAAGTAGTCGCCTAAACAAAAGTCTTTCCAGGTCTCAACACCAAGTGTATGTGATCCGTACCCCCCCTGTTAGCGGTAGCTAAGGGTTTGTGATTGAGAGACTTAATATAACTTTTCATATAGTCCCAGTCAGGCGTATTATCAGCGGTGGCAGGAAGTTTCAGCATGGTATTTGAAATTAACTCCATTTTAAAAGCTCTACCATAGCTGTATTTGTATTTTTCCCGTTTGAGGAGTGAAATAATAAACAACGCCGTATGCAGGTCAATCCATTCTCCGCGGCATATAACCATATGATCTCCGCACACAAAATCTTCCCCTTGATAAAAGCAAGTTGCTGTTGTATCGCCAATAGCAATAGCGTTTGCTCGTTCGATACCAGAAAGTCCATTGTTCAGAACATAACAATCGCAACCATTGTTCATTTCCGTTCTCGAAATAAAGCGGATTGTATTCTCAGATGGAATGTCATAACATTCAAGTTCGCCCTTCACGTGCGCTTCTGCCTTATACATCTCCGAAAACAAATCTCCAAGGCGAAACTCTTTCCAAGTTTCCACATTAAGATTCATAAATATGCCCTTCCTTAACGAGATAGGCGAGATAATCATTTATTGTTTGTTGAAAATCCCGTTCTGTCAACTTCGTATAATCGGTTTTCATATATGCTTCACACAGCCACTCGTCATCACCACCAACCTTATGTGTAGCGGAAAAGCCGTCAACAGCGCGTCGGTTTCTATATAGCTCAATCCATTCCTTTTCAATCTCCACCCATCGGCTCTTACCGGTAGTGGAATCAACTTGTTCTACTCGTCCAAGATTCTTTTTCTTTTTAAATCCGTCCTCTTTGCAATATCCGAAAAATGTATCGGGATTAGAAATGTCGATGTGCTTTGTTCCAATTTTGAAAACCATACAGCAGGCAGAAGCGCTTGCTCCCGGATAGAATATTTCATTTGGAAGGGTAAATACAGCATCGAGAGTATTTTCCTCAAGAATTTCTCTTTTCAGCCGAGCTATTTCTCCGCTGGTACCGATAGCGCAGGCAACAGGAAGCAATACCGCCAGTTTTGCCTGATGATTGATCGAATTTAGTGTGTCAGCCAAGTATTTTACAAAATAGAGACCTTTTGATGGATCCTCCTTTTTGTCCCTGCTCCAAGTGTTCACATAGTTTGTTGGCAAATGAATACGTTGCCCATTGTACGGGGGATTCATCAGGATTACATTCGGCTTCGCTTCTTTGATCCAATCTGCCAACGCAAAGCAACTCCCTTTTACAATGTTGGAATTCCCGTCCGAGTGAATGAGCATATTCGTTGTAGCAAGTCCATACACATTTTCGTCGAACTCAATGCCGAAAATCTGATGCTTTTTTACGTTTTCTTACTCAGCAGCCGTGGCGCAATCGTCTAAAGCCTGTGTCATTGCCCTAACCAAGAATGAGCCACTTCCACAGCAGGGGTCAAGAACAACGGAATGTTTGTTTACTCCTGTTATCTTTGCCATAAAATCCGTAATATGATCGGGTGTAAACGCTTGATTCTTATCTGATTTTCCGACATATTTATTGAAAGTAACGAAGAACAGATTCAACAAATCCTGCCCAGAGGTACTCTTATCATTAATAAAAGGCAATATATTATCTTCGATGAACTTTAATATTTCCCTGAAAGCAGCGATGGTAAGCTGTCTAACATACTGGTCTCCGAGAACATTTCTGTTAAGCAGAGCCAGCTTTTCTGCCTTATTAATATCCGAATTGAGCAAATCTTCCAAAACCTCTTTGATTCGGGTTCTAATTTGTGCGGCGGTCAACGAGGGAGTGGAATAGTCGAGACCATTTTTCAGCGCAAGAAGGCATGTTCCGACAAACTGGCTACGCAGTTTTTCGGGGATGCTATGCCGATGCAGCATTTCATTGAGTTTATAGGTGTTCTGCATCACCTTTTCTTTATCGTTGATTTTCGAGGTGTAAAAATCCACATATTCATCCATTGTGCGAAGTGCTGTTTCTTTCGGCATAAAATCGCCATCAGAAACAACTCCGCGCCACACTTTAATATTGTTATTTGAGGTATTCGCAAGTATAGCAATAACCTTATTGCCCGTCAGTGCTTTCTCGTACTCAACATAGGCGGATAGTTGTTCTTCATCTGCCGCGTTGAAATTCTGCTTTGTTTCAATAAGAACAGATATATTATCCTTTACAAAACGAATATCCAGCTTTTCAAACCTACGCCCCGTGCTATTCTGAATAGGGGAGAAAGTCAGCGAAGCAGCAGAAAAAGCCTTTGGATAACTGTATTCATCATTTTCAATATTGCTCGTTAGATATACTCTGCCAATCGTCGAAATCATATCTGCTCTAATCATATTTTTCTCCTCTGTTTCGATTCCATTTTTCATTTGATGCAGGCCAATAGGCTAAACATTCAGGAGTCTATACTGCCGAAATAAGCAACCTAGTCAAATTCCGCATCGCACCGCAAATCGGTTTTTATATCATTTCATCAGACAGCTCTATCCATCGCCATCCATATCCGCTTCATTATACCATATCCATAGTTTGAATCAAAGTATGGATTCAACCGGATTTTCCTTAAAAACAAGCCCCTTCGCAGAGACGCCACGGAAAAGCCTCCAGCCCGCGTCGCAACCCCCGTTCCCCCTCGGAGAGCGCAAGGGCGCTTTTGATGCGAAGTGTCAAAAGTGCTTTTGCGTTACTCTTGACAAGAGTAACAGAACCCCGGCAACCCAGCCCCGCACAAGAAAGGAGGCTTCGTGAAAAGGACCATCTCCGCCATGCGCGGCAAAGGCTCGCTCACCCACAACCGCAGGGACTTCATCGCTGAGAACGTCGATTCCAGCCGAACGCCGCTCAACGTCGAATACTGCAATGAGGACATCCGCGCCGTCTATCACGAACTGTTTGACAACGCGCTGGCTCGCTACAACGAGAAGCAGACACGCAAAGATCGCGTGATTGACGATTACTATGAGAAAATCCGCACAGGCAAGCAGGAAAAGCTGTTTGAAGAACTCATCATCCAGATCGGCAACAAAGACGATATGAACGCTTCATCCGAAAACGGTCAGCTTGCCCGGCAAATACTCGACGAATACATGCAGTCCTTCCAGCAGCGTAACCCGACGCTTCGCGTGTTCTCTGCTCACCTGCACATGGATGAAGCCACGCCGCATCTTCATATTGATTTCATTCCGTTCACAACCGGCAGCAAGCGCGGACTCGAAACCCGTGTGTCGCTCAAAAAGGCGTTGGAAGCACTCGGCTTTGCAGGCGGCACAAAAAGCCACACTGAGCTGAACCAGTGGATTGAATCCGAAAAGCAGGCGCTTGCCTCCATTATGGCACGGCATGCTATCGAATGGGATCAGAAAGGAACGCACGAGGAACATCTCTCCGTTCTGGATTATAAGAAGCAGGAACGAAGCAAGGAAGTCGCCGCGCTTGAAACCCAAATCGACGCATTACAGGAACAGACAGCAACCGCCGAAACCACGCTTTCCGAAAAGCAGGAACAGCTCGACGATATCGCGCCGATTCTCAAGAATACCGAGAAGTTTGTTCGGAAATACGACGATCCCGAACGACTGCTCCCGGAAGCCGGAATGCTGGAATCCGGCAAGGCGTTTCGGGAGAAAAAAGCGCTTCCGATTCTGGGAAAGCTCCTGAAATACGCCCGCTCGCTCTTTCGGGAAAACACCGAACTGAAAGCCAAGGTGCAGAAGCTCGAAAAGGAGAATACCGCTTTCAAATCGGCAAACTGGAACCATACTCACGAAATGGTCAGGCTGCAAATGGAAAATCGGGAGCTGAAAAAGGACAAAAGCACGCTGGTCGGCAGAATCGGGAACGATGTTCTGCAAAAGCTGCTGAGCGAAACACCGAAAGAACAACCGAAACACAAGGAGAAATCGCTATGAGAAGAATTATATCCTGTCAATTCAACATTGACACTGCCTGCGTGGATGTCGAGTATGAAAATGGTTTCGTGCTTTCCATCTATACGCCCACCGTCGAGGACGCGGTCGCGCACACCATGCAGCAGCGTTCCGAGCTGGATTGGCTCATCTACAACGACCCGCTGGCGTATGTCGGACTGGTTATGAGCGGAAAAAGCGAGGAATATCTGAAAGCAGTTACGCGGTAATTGAATGGAAGGAAATCCGTCCCTATCGGGTGGTCGATAGGGACGGATTTTCTTTTTGCATCCTGTGTAATCTATACTCTGAAAAATCTTGAACGTTCGCGCCATTCGTGGTAGAGTAGGAATCAGAAAAACAAGGACAGGGAGGCGGCAATATGGAACTTATTTTGAAGCAGTATGACATTCCGCTTCTGCGTTTTTCCGCGACCAACGATTCCAGCACGCCCGAAATCGAAGTGCATTGGATCAACGAAGATCAAAGGCATCTTCTGCCGCTGGATATGGAGCTGTCGCCGGAGGGGATCAGCCGTTGGATGCGCCGCCGCACCATTCCCCGCAACCGCGCCTACGTCAATCGGCTTCTGGCAAAATGCGGATTGAACGTCAACCGCCCGATGGGGATTCTCGCGCTCTGTAAAGGGCTTTCCGTGGATGACAGCTATTGGGTCGTCGAAGACGGCTTTGAAGGCACCTTTGAAAAGTACAATCTCTTTGAAAATCGTTTCAGCGAAGTGCTGGCGCTCATCGCCTTCACCGGCTATGGAAGCAGCAACCGCTCGTCGCTGGCTTCCAGCCCGGAATTTACGACAAACGGTATGCTGCCCAAGTGCTGGCGCAGAATCAGCGGAAAAGTCACGCTGTACAAGGGCAGTACAGACGGCGGCTACAACACGGGCGCAGAGCCGTATTGCGAATACTACGCCGCGCAGGTCGCCGCCGCCATGGGGATTGACGCGATTCCATACGGTCTGTCGCAATGGAAAGGTCGGCTCTGTTCCACCTGCGAGCTGTTTACCGACATCGACCACGCCTATATGCCCATCGGCAATCTGGTGCAAAGAGGCGGTTTCGATGCGGTTGCCGCCTATTATGAAAATCTAGGCGAACCATTTCAAAAGGCTTTCCGCGATATGCTGGTGTTTGACGCTGTGATCTGCAACACAGACAGGCACTACGGTAACTTCGGCTTTATGATCGACAACAAAACCAACACCATCGCCGCGCCCGCCCCGCTCTTTGACCACGGAAATTCTCTGTTCAATCAAGCCGGACCGGAGGATTACGAAAGCCCCGAAGCATTTCAGCAATACATCGACACCCTCGTTCCGTGCGTATACGACGACTTTTTCGCCACCGCCAAACGCTTTATGACCGACGAAAACCGAGAACAGCTCCGAAAGCTGCTGGGATTTCGGTTTAAGCGGCATGTACGGTATAATCTGCCGCCCAAGAGACTCAAGCTCATGGAGGAACAGGTTCGGAAAAGGGCGATGAGGTTGCTGGAAAATAAGGATTAGCCTGGTTTTTTAGATATTCGCTGGGGTCAAGAAACCAACAAAACAGATTCTTTATTGTTTATCAATTTGTTGAATACCATTCATTATGTTAAAATATCAGGTAGTATTCTGACTTTGACTTACATGGAGGTGCTTTAAGATGAGAACTTTTGAAACCGACGATGCCCTTAGCCGAAAACAATTCTCCGACTTTCTTCTTCATTTGATAGAGCATCGTTCAGAATATAAGCGAGATAATCAATTTCAGAACTATTCCATTGCAATCGACGGTTCTTATGGATCTGGTAAAACATATTTTCTTGAAATGTTTGAAAGCAAATTAAAGGAAAAAGAGAAATATAATATTATTCGCTATGATGCGTGGAAATTTGACATTTACCAAGATGCCATTTCTCCGTTCTTATATTTACTCGAAAACGAAGATTTATTCATCGACGCGCAAAATGAGCAAGATGTTGATGAGAAAAAAAAGAAACTCCACACTGTTATTAAAAAGGTACTTGTTGCTGTTACCAGCATTGGCGCAAAAGCCATTTTAGGCTCATCTTTTGATGCAATCATTGATTCAATGAAAGATGCCACAACCAATGAAATCAAAGATGAATCAGAATCAGATTTTGAAAAGAAGCTGAAAGTATTTAGCTTGTTCAAGCAGGCTCTCGGAGAATGCTGCTCCGAAGAACATCCTCTTATTTTTCTCATTGACGAGTTGGATCGGTGCAGTCCTGAATTTGCTCTAAAAACTTTTGAAGTTGCGAAACATCTCATCGATGTGCCAAATGTCATCTTTATCTTTGCCCTTGACATCACCCAGTTAAAGTCTGCAATTCATCATTTTTACGGAGATAGCATTGATGCAGATGGCTATATCTTCAAATTGTTTGACTACATTGCTGTTCTTCCCCACCCATCAATCGCAGAATATATCAAAAAGAAATCAGGCTTTATTGATGAAAATCTTTCAAATTCTCTAGAATTTCAAAAACAAGCTTTATTTCTATTAAATCACTGTTCTCTTAGAGAAATTGACACCATCTTCTCTGTATATCTATTATTATGGAACATAAAGCTTAGCCATTACGTCGAAGAAAAAGCGTGGATTCTATATTTCTTTCTTCTTTTCCTTAAATATAAGCATCGTGACTGTTTTTCTTCTCTTCTAAAAGATTCTGGAATTTACTCGGATTCTGTTTCTTCTCAGCTAAAACCATATAAGTTGATTGATCCTGTCACTTCATTGATACTCCATGCAAATATGCCTCTGATACCCGAAAACTTAAGGGTGTCCTGCGATGGTCGGAAAGAACTACCTCTAGCTCGTGTTAATTATCCAGTAAGAGAATTTTCTGTAAAAAACTCTGATTCCTCTATCACAACATACAATGTTCGTTTCCATGAAAACACATACACAATATACAATCTACTATTCTATGAAGATTTTTCTGCTATTCTTCGAGCCGATAAGAATATGACATTTGGTCAATACCTTCATCAACAACTAGAAATGTTTGATTTTAGCGAAGCTATCTCCTGACATCAGAATATCCACCATTTTTCTGCACGCTCCCCATAAGCGTGCATTTTTTTCTTTCCAACTAGAAGAAAATCCGTTCTCATCGGTTGGTCGAAGGCGGATTCTTTATTGCATCAACTTGCGAAGTGCAGCGTATCATGCTAAAATACTGCATAGTATCACATATAGCATTTTTCTTTGACATATATATTTTCAGGAGGTTTCCATGCCAACCCTTAACTGGATCGGAAAAGATAAAGTCGTCAATCATCACCTCGATGTGCCGTTCCGCACGCTGGAAAAGCAATACACCTTTGCGCCGAACGGCGTGGACGGCGACGGCAACATGATTATCCACGGCGATAATCTGGATGCGCTCAAAGCACTGCTGCCGATGTACGAGGGACGGGTGAAGTGCATCTATATTGATCCGCCGTATAACACGGGCAACGAAAAATGGGTGTACAACGACAATGTCAACGATCCGCATATCAAGGCATGGCTGGGGAAGGTTGTCGGCGCAGAGGGCGAAGATTTGAGCCGCCACGATAAGTGGCTTTGCATGATGTATCCGCGGCTCAAGCTGCTGCAAAAGTTGATGGCAGAAGATGGGGTTATTTTCATCAGCATTGATGATATTGAAGTAACTTATCTTCGTCTCATTATGGACGAAATTTTCGGAAAATCTCATTTCATTGCACAACTTATTTGGAAAAGTCGTCAAAACAAAGACAACAGAAATGTCACAAACGTTTCTATCGACCACGAATATGTACTATGCTATGGAGCAAAACTTCGTGGCTGTCACAGAAAAGAAGATCAATATAAGAATCCAGACAATGACCCTCGCGGTCCGTGGACAAGTGCTAATATGGTAGGATTAGCCAGTGAAGAAGCTCGCCCTAATTTGCATTATGATTTAATCAATCCCGCCACAGGAATAAACTACGGTCGTCCCGCCAAAGGATGGCGCTATGATCGAAATACAATGGCAAAATTAATTGCAGATGGACGTATTTTATGGCCTGATTCTCCTACTGGTCGTCCTAGAAAAAAGCAATATCTCGCCGATCTTGAAGGTAGTTATACTGGATATTCGTCTATCATTGGTGAAAATTTCTTTACTCGAACTGGAAGCACTGAACAACTGCACATCTGGGGAGACCTGCGCTTTGATTTTCCTAAAAATAGCGGCCTCTTGCAAGAATTGATTGAGCAAGCAACAAATCCAGACGATATCATCCTCGACTCCTTCGCCGGTTCCGGCACCACCGCCCATGCCGTCCTCAACATGAACAAGCAGGATGGCGGAAACCGCAAATTCATCCTCGTCGAAATGGGCGACTACGCTGAAAGCATCACCGCCGAACGTGTGCGCCGTGTCATCAACGGTTACGGCGAGGGCAACAAAGCCGTAGAAGGAACGGGCGGCGGTTTCAGTTTCTATGAGTTGGGCGATGCGCTGCTCATCAACGGAATGCTCAATCCGAACGCCGCTGAGGAGAAAATCCGCGCATACGTCTACTATACGGAAACCCGATGCGCCCTTCCTGCCGCATCCGAAAACGAAAAATACCTGCTTGGCGTACACGAAAACCACGCCTACTATTTCTATTATGAAGCGGATCGGATGACGACGCTCAACCGCGCTTTCCTGCAAACCATTCAAACCCGTGCGGAAGGCTATCTGATTTATGCGGATTCCAATACGCTGAGCGCCGAGGACATGGCGCGTTTCCATATCACGTTTAAGAAAATCCCGCGCGATATCGCGGCGCTGTAAAGGAGGGGCAGCATGGAACTCAAGAATTATCAAAAGCGCGTCCTTCACGAATTGGATGCGTATATCTCCCTTCTGAACAGCACAAAAAACCTGAATACAGCCTATAACAAACACTGGCATACACTCGGTATCTCCATCGGCTTGGGACACAATACCCTGCCGCCATATAACGACGTGCTGTCCGGCGTGCCCCATGTCTGCTTCAAGGTGCCGACGGGCGGCGGAAAGACGCTTTTGGCGTGCGCTTCCATCAAGCACATCTTCGACGGCATAGGCGCATTGAATACCAAAGCCGTCGTGTGGCTCGTTCCCTCCACCGCGATTCTGGAACAAACCATCGCCCACCTTCGCGATCCGCAAGACCCTTATCGCCAGCAAATCAACTTCGATTTCGGGGCGCGCGTCGAGGTCTACGACGGTACGCAGGCGCTGAACGGACAGGCGCTTTCCCCTTCCAGCGTGCGAGAGAATCTCTCCATCTTCGTTCTGACCTACGATTCATTGAGAATCACACGCAAGGAAGGGCGCAAGATTTATCAGGAGAACGGCAACCTCGCGCCGTTCGTCGCGCACTATACAGATCGGGACGCGCTCGTTCCCAGCGTCGATGAAACCGCGCTGATTCAGGTCATCAATCAGCTCTCCCCTGTCGTCATCGTCGATGAAAGCCACAACGCCCAAAGTGATTTGAGCGTCGAGATGCTGCACAATTTGAATCCTTCCTTCGTGCTGGATTTGACCGCCACGCCCAAGAGCAACAGCAACATCATCTCCATCGTGGACGCGCGCGAACTCAAAAAGGAAAACATGGTCAAGCTGCCGGTTATCATCTATAATCGGCGTACCAAGTCGGACGTGCTGCTTGACGCGCTTCAGCTTCAATCCAGCCTTGAAAAGGAAGCTCGACTCGAAGCCGAGCAGACCGGTTCATACGTTCGCCCGATCGTTCTTTTTCAGGCTCAACCCAAAGGCAAGGACAGTGCCACGACGTTTGAGCAGCTCCGAAATGAATTGATTAAAATCGGCGTGCCGAAGGAGCAAATCGCCATCAAGACGTCCGAGATCAACGAGCTGAAAAACGTCAGGCTGCTTTCTCCTGCCTGCCCGATTCGCTATATCATCACCGTCAACGCGCTGAAAGAGGGCTGGGATTGTTCGTTCGCCTATATTCTGGCAACGCTGGCGAACCGTACTTCTAAAGTCGATGTCGAGCAGATCGTCGGGCGTGTTCTTCGTTTACCCTATGCCCGCAAGCACGCCCGTCCGCTGCTGAACATGGCATATGTCATGACCTGCTCTGCCGATTTCCTCGAAACGGTCGAAAGCGTTGTAAAAGGATTAAATCGCGCCGGTTTCTCCGAAAAGGATTATCGAATCGGCGAGGACGCGCCCGGAGATCCCGTCGCGCCGCCCGTGCAGCAGACCGTCGAGGACATTCCGCCGCAGAATCTGTCGGACGATCAAGAGGAGTTCCTCGGCTTTGATACGCAGGCTCTTCGTGAGCGTTTTCAAGCTCAAGTGCAAAACCCAGATGCAACGGCAACCGCTTCCACCGCGATTTCCCAAATGATGGATGAGGCTGAACAGCGCGGCGCAGCGTTTGACGAAGAAATCAGACAAGCGGAAGAAGCAGGTATTCCCCTGACCGGAGGCAATGATATGCGCAAATTTTACGAAATGCAGCCTGAATATGCGGATGTGCTTGATTTGCGCCTGCCTATATTCATGGAGGATATCGGTGCTTCCCTGCTGTTCGATCACGATCATCAGCCCGTCACCAAGGAATCCCTTGCAGACGGCTTCACGCTCGCCGATAAGGATACGCAGATCACATTCAGCCCGTCCCAGAACAACGTAACCATGCTTGATCTGGACAGCAACAAAGGTCTGCCCCGCTATATTCCCCTTTCCGAAAAATCCGTGCAGGCGTACACGCTTCTGATTCAGAGCTATCCGCCGGACAAGAAGAAGGAGATGTGTCGTGATTTGCTCTACGCTCAACTGAATCGCATGGATTCGGTCGGCGCAAGCGATTTGAAAAGGTATATCGAACGCATCGTCGAGCCGATGAGTTCCGACGATCTGGCGCGCATGGAATCCAATCCCTTCCTCTATGCCGACGCCATCAAATCGAAAATCAACGGCATGATCGATGACTATCGGGAAAAGCAGTTCATCGCAAAAATCGAATCCGGAGAAATCATCGTTGAACCTCAATATCGTTTTCCGAAATCCATCTCTCCGACATCCACCATGCTTCCCATCAACAAATCGCTCTACGAGCAGGAAGCCGACGTCAACAATTTCGAACATCGCGTCATCACCGAAATTGCCAGCCTACCCAATGTTCGCTGGTGGCACCGCGTCATCGACAGCAACAAAGCCAGCTTTGTTCTCAACGGGTTTATCAACCACTACCCGGATTTCATCGTCGCTACAAACAGCGGTAAAATCGTCCTCGTCGAAACAAAGGGCGATGACCGTGACAACAGCGACAGCCGTATCAAATTGCAGCTCGGTCGTAAATGGGCAGATATGGCGGGCGCAAAGTACCGCTACTATATGGTGTTTGACGAAAATAATACCGGATTTGAAGGCGCGTATCCGGTTAGGGAGTTTATGGAATTGATGAAGAAGTTGTAAGATCGAGTAGCAAACTCACTCTTGCAAGTATGTTAATGTACAAACGTGATGAAAACCATCAAACATTCTGGAATTCAAGAGGAATGACTACTATGTGTGTTTCTTCAAATCCGCCGATTTCTGTTTCAGAAAAAATTGCTCAGATTAAAACATGGTCAAATCAATATATGGAGGAAATTGCCCTTTTAAAAAATGAAAAATCACGATTTCTTCTTCGTTGTTCTGTAATTGATGCCTTTTCCCAAAGTGCATTTCCGAACAGCCATCATACCTCAAGCAGTTTTTCAAGTTTTCTCGAAAAATTTTCTGAACCATCATATTCCGATATATTAAAAATGATCTGTCCAATAACTCTGTATTATAACTACCATAAAAAATATAATCTTTGAAATCTTCATTTAGATACTCGGTATTATGGCAAAACATATTCTGCCACTGACTCAGACCTTTCCGAGGAAGCCCAGCGTCTGTTAAAACTTATCCCAAATGAAAAAGATCAACAAAATGCCGCGCAAAAACACACCTACTCCCGTCTCATTTATCAGCGCAGAAATAAGATTGCTCATGAATTTTATGCAGTCGGATTACCTCTGAATTTTCAAGAGGATCGAGAAAATCAACTTCCACATATTGTTTTAAGTCATGAATTTATCGGTGAAGACCTTATACCGGGACATTGGGAGTTGAATATTCCAGAACAATTTACTACAAGTGTGTTTCTTTCTGCTATTAAAGGATATCTGAGTTACTGCGAACAAAACCAGATTCTGCCATTTAAACCAGAATCTGAACGCGCTTACCGATTTTCATGGTATGATAAATAGTACTTTCTATATTTCCCAGCATTGATCCCACAAAGAACAAACCTATCCCATCGAGGTGAGTCCTACGAGTACCTACACTCCGCCTTATCAGCTCACAGATACCATTCTCAGCCTCTGCACCGAAATCGCCGCGACGGTCAAGGAAATCACGGTACGCGGCAATCTGTCTGCTCAACCGCAGCTGCATCGCGCCAACCGTATCCGTTCTGTTCATTCTTCGCTGGCGATTGAGCATAACAGCCTGACGCTCGATCAGGTGACTGCGCTGCTGAACGGTAAGCGCGTTCTCGCCCCGCAGCAGGAAGTGTGGGAAGTGCAAAATGCTTTTCGAGCCTATGATTTGCTTCCGTCGCTCGATCCGTACTCCATCGACGATCTGCTCAAAGTCCATCGTGTTATGATGGATGGGCTCGTCATGGGCGCGGGTACGTTCCGCAATACAGGTGTCGGCGTTTATGCAGGGGATCAGCTCATTCATGCCGGTACGCCCGCCCAATATGTCTCGGAAGCCATGCAGCAGCTCTTTGAATGGCTGCAAAACACGACTGCGCATCCGCTCGTCGCTTCCTGCGTCTTTCATTATGAGTTTGAGTTCATCCATCCTTTTGCGGATGGAAACGGCAGAACAGGGCGACTTTGGCAAACGCTGATTCTGCGCAAATGGGAGCCTATCTTCACCTATCTGCCGATTGAATCCATGATTCTGGAGCATCAAGCCGACTATTATGCCGCCTTGAACGCCGCCAACACACAGGGCAGCGCAACCGTATTCATTGAATTCATGCTCGAAATGATTCTCGAAGCGCTGAAAAACGTCTATGTGAAGCAGCATATCAAGTCGCCGGAAGATCAACTGCTCGTTCTGCTCAAGTCCGATCCACGCATGACCATTCCCGTCATGGCGGAGCATCTCGGTCTGAGCGATCGTCAAATTCGCCGTCTGATTGCATCTTTGAAGGCGCAAAACAGGCTTCATCGCGAGGGTTCCAACAAGACCGGACGCTGGGTCGTGTCCAGAAAGTCCCGATAAACGTCCGCATAAATGTCCGTATAGAAACTTTCGTTTCTTTTGTGACTCGTCATACGCGGTAACAGCTTTTTCGCTCGTCCTTCATCTTTTGGCTTGACATTCGTGCTATCTCCCGGTACAATGGACGCATAGAGACCCCCTCAAATTGCCCCCATTTTCGAGGTCAATTTGACACGCTACTTTTCCGCTACCAAAACAATTTCATTTTCAGGATAAACGAGCCGGTTTTCCACAAAAATCGGTCGAAATCCACCGATTTTCTAAACAAATATGTTTAGAAAATAGTTCCCTTTGCCGAGTGGGAATGACTGCCGAAAAGGCGAAACCCTTGCGGCACAGCGTTTTGGCCCAGCCCAAATCGACTCTGATAACCAAATGATAACCGTCTCCAAAGCCGTCCTTACAGAAAACTGCGCTGGCGGCTTTGGGGTGAAGGCGAGAAAAACGCCTCCCGGTGATCATCCTCTGTGAAAACAACCTATTTCAAAGCCCTTCGCTGTGGAGGAAATCTTCCACAAGCGGAGGGCTTTCTTCATGTCCATTCTTTCAGGCTTTCGGTTTTGGCTTCCGGCCGCGTTTGCGCGTGGCGGGTACTTCGGGCGGGACTGCGGCATGGATGCGCGTGTCGTCGTAATCGGGGTAGTGGTACCGCCAGCAGTCGTATGCCTCTTTGGTGATCTCACCGGCAGCCAGCCTGGCAGATTGCTCCTGCCAGGCACGAAGACGCTGCTCCAGATCGGCTGCATGGATGCCGCCATCAAAAATCTCAGCACGCAGACAGATCAGACCATCCGCGTTGGTGATGCGAAGAAGTTTTCGGTCTTCCAATGCAAAAAGCGTGTGCATCAAGCCGTCCATGGTATCAATGTCCGGCACGGCGATGGCCTTGGGAGAGACGTCCAGCGCTTCCGCCATCTGCCCGGTCAGTTCTGCCTTGGGCGTTCGATCCTCGGATTCATACTGAGCAAGTCTCACATCAGCCGAGCTCTCTGGAAACCCCAGAAGAAGACCCAAATACTTTTGTGTCATCCCCCGTAAAGTGCGAAAGAAACGGATACGTTCGCCGGTTGCCATCAAATCACCTCTTGAACAGGATAATTTATCATAGCAAATCCGTTTAAGATCGTCAAGATGGTAATTTAACAAAAAAGTTTGGAATACTCCTTGAAAGCCTATTGACACAAGCGATAATGTTTAATATAATTGTATTGAAATTAAGCGTTATTGCTTAATTTGCAAAAGGAGGAACCCGTGAAAAACCAATTTATGAGAGCAGAAGAAGTGGCTCGGGAGCTCGAAGTGTCCAGATCCTATGCCTACAGGCTGATCAAACAACTGAATGCGGAGCTCCGTGAGAAGGGATATATGACCATCGCCGGGCGAGTGAACCGGCTGTATTTTCAGGAACGACTGTACGGTACATCAAATCAGAAGGAGTGTGAGTCACATGTCAACACACAAGGATGAGAAAAACGGTACCTGGTATGTGATGGTTCGGTATCACGACTGGAAGGGCACGAAGCGGCAGAAATGCAAGCGCGGCTTTGCCACCAGGCGAGAAGCACAGGAGTGGGAGCGTAACTTTCGGTTGCAGACCGAGGGAGATCCAGACATGACCTTTGAAGCCTTCCTGAAGCTGTACGAGAATGACATGCGACCTCGACTGAAGGAAAACACCTGGCTGAGTAAGGAACACATGATCCGGACGAAGCTCTTCCCCACCTTTGGCAAGAAGATGCTCAGCGAAATCGAAACCCGGGACATCATCGCCTGGCAAAATGAGCTGCTGGCCTACCGGGATGAGAAGAACCAGCCTTACTCGCCAACCTATCTCAAGAGTATCCATAACCAGCTGGTGGCGATCCTGAACCACGCAGTCCGGCACTACAAGCTGAAGAGCAATCCGGCATCCAAGGTGGGGTACATCGGGAGCAAGGAAGCGGAGGAAATGCAGTTCTGGACGAAGGAGGAATACCAGCGGTTCGCGGAGGCCGTCATGGATAAACCGATGTCCTACTACGTTTTTGAGATGCTCTACTGGTGCGGAATCCGCGAGGGCGAGCTGCTGGCGCTGACGCCCGGAGACTTCAACTTCAAAGCCGGAACCGTATCCATCAACAAATCCTACCAGCGGCTCCACGGAGAGGACGTGATCACTACACCGAAGACAAAGAAGAGCATTCGCACGATCAAGATGCCCAAATTCCTCTGTGAGGAAATGCAGGAATACATCCAATCCCTCTATGGGGTGAAGAAGAAGGATCGCATCTTTCCGGTCACAAAGAATTATCTCTATCACGAAATGGATCGGGGCTGCCGTGCGTCCGGGGTCAAACGAATTCGCGTGCATGATATCCGTCACAGCCATGTATCGCTGCTGATCGACATGGGCTTCAGTGCCGTGGCAATTGCCGACCGCGTGGGACATGAAAGCATCGACATCACCTACCGTTACGCCCACCTCTTCCCCTCGAAGCAAGCTGAGATGGCCAACAAACTGGACGATGAAAGGATGGTAAATCTGAATGTCGGCTAAAAACTGTGACAATCACAACCGCTGGCGGAACATCACCGTCGGCTTCCGGGTTTCCCCGGAGGAAAACGAGCAGCTGAACAGAGCGGTGGCTATGTCCGGGCTCCCGAAGCAGGAGTACTGCTATCGGAAATGCATGGACAACAGCATCACTGTCACCCCGAATCCGCGAATCTTCAAAGCGCTGAAAACCGCACTGGACGATGTACGGACAGAACTGAGACGCATCAGCGCCGGAACCCAGCCCAGCGATGAGCTGATGAACGACATCACACTGATTGCAAAAATGCTGAACGACATGAAAGGAGAATGACCATGACCAGCATCTTTGAACAACTTGGCGGCACCTATACCCAAGGAAGCGACGGCATGCTTTACCCCAACCTCTCTCTGGGTGACAGGGAACAACGCCTTATCGACAGGTGGGGACGGATGCACAGAGCCTACCTGGAAACAGAGCATCCCTGCCTGTATGACAGGCTGATCCTGAATGGTACCCTGGACAGGCATCTGGCAGATGCAGAGGAACGTGCTCAAGCTATGCTGGAGCAGTTGACCCAGCGGATGGCGATGCAGGAAGGCATCACAGAAAGCCTGAAAGCTGCCGATCAGATAGAATGGATCCGCAGGATGAATAGCATCCGCAGCAGAGCGGAAGAAATCGTAAGGGATCAGATCATCAACACCCTGTAAGCAAAGGAAACCAATCATGGAAAAAGCAAAACGAAACATTCACTACAGCTTCAAAGTGTCGCCTGATGAGGATGCCGCCATCCGACAGAAAATGAAATCCTTCGGCATCCGGAACCGATCCACTTACCTCCGGGCGATGATGCTGAACGGATACCTGCTGAAGCTGGATCTGCTGGAAATGCATGAGGCCGTTCGCCTGATGGGCAAGATGAGCGGCAACATCAATCAGATCGCCCGAAGGCTGAACGAGCATGGCTCGATCTATGAAACCGAAATGGACGAAATCGTCGATGAGCAGAGAGAACTGAAGGAACTCCTGAGCCAGCTTCTGCAACGGCTGGGACACGACCATGGATTACGAACAGAGAAAAAAACATAGCAACACAGCGGCGGATGGTGCAGTCACATCCGCCGCATACTTTTGAAAAGGGGGAATGTCATGGCAACCACCCATATCATTTCGATCCACGTTGGAAAAGGCAAAACAGCACATCAGAGCCTCAAAGAGCGACTGGATTACATCATGAACCCGGAAAAGACAGACGGTGGGCTTCTGATCTCGTCCCACGCCTGTTCCCCCGAAACTGCAGCGGATGAGTTCATGCTGTATCGTCAGGAATACCTGAACACTACCGGCAGAAAACGCGGGGATGAGGTGCTCGCCTATCATGTGCGGCAGGCTTTCAAGCCCGGGGAGATCACTGCGGAAAAAGCAAATGAGATCGGGAAAGCATTGGCCGAACGACTAACGGATAAGCAGCATGCTTTCGTGGTAGCCACACACATTGACAAACAGCACATCCAGAAGCTCTATCTGCAAAATTACGCCGATGAGCATGGATTCACCAACTGCAAGCACTACACGGACGACGGATGGAGCGGCGGCAATTTCGACCGCCCCGGCTGGAAAAGCCTGATTGCCGACGTGGAAGCCGGAAAGGTTGGCGTGATTCTGGCGAAGGATATGAGCCGAATCGGGCGCAACTATCTTGAAACAGGATTTTATACGGAAGTGGTGTTCCGTAAGCACAATGTCCGATTTATCGCCATTGCCAACGGCGTGGACAACGATCATCCCGAAACGGGCGAATTTGTGCCGTTCCTGAACATCATGAACGAATGGTATCTGAAAGACCAGTCCAAGAAAGTTGCGGCGGCTTATCAGCTGCGCGGCAAATCCGGCTTACCCACCAACAACAACTGCTTATACGGCTACCGAAAAGACCCAGACATCAAGCACCACTGGCTGGTTGACGAGGAAGCGGCGGCGATTGTCCGCAGAATCTATCAGATGGCTTGCGAGGGACACGGGCCGTCTGAAATTGCACGGATTCTGACGAAGGAGAAAGTGGATAATCCCGGCTACTACTATACGAAACACGCCTGTGGGATGCGCAGCGACTATACAAAAGAAGCCCATGCGCACGACTGGAACAGTTTGACAATCAGCAGAATTTTGACCCATCAGGAGTATTTGGGACATACGGTCAATTTTCGTTCCGGCAAACGGTATTACAAGGATAAACGACGCGCCAACCCGCCGGAAAAGCTGCTGATCTTCGAGAATACCCATGAACCCATTGTAACGAAAGAAACATGGGAGCTTGCCCAATGCGCGCTGAAAAGCATAAAGCGGACAGATACGCTGGGCGTGGCGAATCCGTTGACAGGTCTGGTTTACTGCGCAGAGTGCGGGCAAAGGCTTTATAACCATCGGCATGGAGCGAAAGATGCGCAAGGCGTATTCAAAAGCGATTCCTACAACTGCTCGACCTATATGCTGTCCCGAAAACGGGAAACGAGAGAATGCGTTTCCCATCAGGTAGCTACAAAAGCATTGCGGGAACTGATTTTGAAAACCATTCAGACCGTCAGCCACTATGCCCTCTCCAATGAAGTCGAGTTTGCACGCAAAGTTCGGGAAGCGTCTGAATTACAGCAGGCACAGGCGGCAAAAGAAACGAAAGCCAGAATCCGCAAGGCGCAGAAACGCTGTAAGGAACTGGATGTGCTGATTCAGAAGCTGTATGAATCGTATGCGCTTGAAAAGATTTCTGAAAAGCGTTTTGATGATTTTCTTGCGGCGTATGAGAAAGAACAGGCTGAACTGAAAGCCGTTTTGGAAACGGACACGGAAGAACTTCGGGCGTATGAAGTCGATTCCGATCACATCGCTTCTTTTCTCAAACTTGCCAGAAAATACAGGGAAGCCGATGAACTGACCACGCCCATGATTTATGCGTTTGTTGAAAAAATCATCGTCCATGCGCCGGAAAAAATCGACGGAGAACGGCACATGCAGATCGACATCTATTTGAAATTCATCGGCAATTTTCAGGTGCCGCAGGACGAGCCGACGGCAGAAGAAATGGCAGAGGAAGAAAAGCAGAAACAGCGGCGCGCGAAAAATCGGGAAAAAGTCGCCCGCTGCATGGAGAGAAAGAAATTGAAAGACGCACAGGAGAAGGAGGATGCAGCCCATGAAAATGACAGCGCTGTATGAGCGTATATCCCGCGAGGACAGAAACGAAGGAGAGTCCTTTTCGATTCTTCGGCAGAAGGAATATCTTGAAGCCTATGCCGCCGCAAACGGCTTTGAAAACTGCCGGCATTATACGGACGACGGATTCAGCGGACGAAACTTTGAACGTCCGGGCTGGCAGCAGATGATGACGGATATTGACAGCGGGAAAATCGGAACGGTGCTGGTCAAAGACATGAGCCGCGTCGGGCGCGATTACCTGCAAACGGGTTTTTATACCGAAATCTATTTCAAAGAGAAAGATGTGCGGTTTATCGCTATTGACAGTCATGTGGACAACAGCCGTTCCGACAGTTTGGAGTTTGCGCCCATGCTGAATGTTTTGAATGAAATGTATCTGCATGATCTATCCAAGAAAGTCAACATCGGGTTTCGGGCAAAAGGAATGTCGGGGCAATCGCTTACGTCAACGCCGCTGTTCGGCTATAAGCGAGATCCCGAAGATAAGAACCATTGGGTGATTGAACCTGAAACCGCCGAGATCGTGCGGCGGATTTTTGAACTGGCGGCGACAGGAATGAACCCGCACCGCATTGCCAAAACCTTACAGACAGAGCGGAGGATTACACCGAGTACATATTTCCGCAGATCGGATATGGGGAACCGATATCACGCCAGAAGGCAGGAAACAGGCGACTATGACTGGCACAGAGGGACGGTCATCGGTATTTTGAACAAGCGCGAGTATCTGGGCATGACGGTCAATTTCAAGACATGTACGCCTTCTTACAAAGCCAAACAGATTCAAAATCCGATAGAAAAGCAGGTGGTTTTTGAAAATACCCATGAAGCGATTGTGGATAGGCAGGCATGGGAAAAAGCGCATGAAGCGTTTGAAAGCCCAAGAGGGCTAAGGCGGAAAATGCCGACAGCAATTTTAAGGACTTTGTATTCTGCGCCCGATGCGGCGCGCCCATGAGCAATCTCCATCATGCGCAGCACCTGAAAACCGGCACGATCTGTTACTATGACTTCTTTATATGTTCCACCTATCGAAAGTCTGAGCATTTGGAAGAACGGCAATGTGTTCAGAACGCATTCAGTGCAAAAGCGCTTCGTCCGTTACTGAAAGAAACGATTCAAACGGTCAGCCGATACGCATTGACGAATCAGGAAGAATTTCTGGCGCGGCTGCAACGGGAAATGCTGGCGGAGCAGCCGGAACAGACAAAACAGCTTAAAAAAGGGATTGCGGCAAAGAACAAAAGAGTGGCGGAACTTGACCGGCTTTTGAAAAAACTCTATGAGAATTATGCGCTCGAAAAAATCCCGGAGGAACGGTTCGATGCGCTGTCTGCCGAGTATGAAAGCGAACAGACACAGCTTGAAAAAGCGGTTTTGGATGAACAGCGTCAGTTGGATGAAATTCAATCCGGCGAAGATAAGATTGAACGGTTTATGGCGCTTGTTGAGCGCTACCGCGACTGCACGGAATATTCCGATGAAGTGCTGCGTCAATTCGTGGAAAAAGTCATCGTCCATGAAACCGTGAAGGACGAGGACGGCGAGCGCTCCCGCGAGATTGAAGTGTATTTGAATTTCATCGGGAAGTTTGACGTTCCCGTGCAGTCCGTCGAGCTTTCGCCGAAAGAACAGAAACGTCAGGAGGCATTGAAAAAGCGAAGAATCCATGAAAGAAATAAACGCACGCAGAAGCGACAGGAGAGGATGAACGCACAGCTTAAAAACGAATCCCCAATTTGAAACAGAGAACTGAACAGACAGAAAAGGCGATGCCCCGTTTTTCATCGGGCTGCATCGTCTTTTGTGTTGAGCGGAAAGAAGCGCCTATGACCGAAAAACGTACTCCCATTTTTACCTTTACCCAGCGGATTGGCAACACCAATTTCACCGTCCGCGCATATTGCGATGACGATATCGCCGTGACTTACGAGGACAAACTGCTGGAGCTGATCCGCAGCGGCGTGTTGCAGGCGGATGCTTCCGAAAAGCCGGAAGAACCGCCTGCCGAACACGCGGCG
>ERZ827088.1710-NODE-1710-length-25849-cov-3.936691_pt1 | contig 25849 bp, 36 predicted proteins | sample MGYA00519922_ERZ827088 | MGnify/ENA primary metagenome ERZ827088 (study PRJEB31778, sample SAMEA3449254) | human gut metagenome | biome: human gut; feature: human-associated habitat; material: faeces | place: United Kingdom | collected 2010/2012 ...
CGACTTTCATGAAGGAGCTGATAGCCAGAGAGCAGGCGCTCAGCCCGAGGCCACGAAGCGGTCATGTCTTTGCCGGCAAGAGCACCGGCAAGCACGTTAGCTCGCAGGCCTTAGCGAAGTATCTGCACAGTACATCGCTCAAGGGACGACTCGTTGCACACGGCCTGCGATCGATAGCAAGATCGTGGCTTGCGGACGAAGCTGTCCCTTTCGACGTTGCGGAGATGTGTCTCAGCCACGATGTCGGTACGCAGGTGAGCAGAGCCTATCAGCGCTCCGACTTTTTCGACGCCAGACGCGCCGTCATGGAGCGCTGGAGCGAGCACGTCCGCGCTTGTGCTGAAAGTGCCGGCATGTTCGACTGGAAGTAGCTCCTCTCGCGGGTTTCGTCGAGTTGCAGATGAAGCCCGCTCATGTGCCCGGCACGGCTTTGAGATCGCTCTACGCCTAGCGAATCCGAGTTCCGAACATCACCGGCACTTTTGGATATATGAGGAGCGACTCAGGCGTATACACCACTGCCTCAGGGGCATTTGTCTTTTCTTCAGAGGGAAAAGGGTATACGGGAAATGACGCCACCTCAGGACGAGGTTGGAATATGTCTGCAACTCGGTCTAGTAGCGTTTACGGCTCTGCAAACACTGTCCAACCAGCCTCGATTCGCTTGATGCTGTGCATCAAGATTTGATGCAGTACAACAGGCGGGTTGATGCGGGCTGGACGGTCGACGCCGCTCCGTAAACGGCGCTAGACCTTGAAGCATCAATGCCAAAAGTCGTTGGAACATTTTGTCTGCCATCTTGTCCGTGGTAGTCGGCAGTACCATAGTCAGACCCAAAGAAAGCGCCCGTATGCTTAGATGTCATCAGTTGATAGCCACCAACCATGACCTTTCCGGTGATGTTCGGTAACCCAGCCGACACAGACTGCCCGACCTCGGAAGTGGTGTTCGTGCCTTCGATGAACTTGTGATGCAGGTTCGGCAAGTTGAACGTATTCGAACCGTCACCCGAGCCGTACTTTGTGCCGATGACCGCAAAGAGCGCGGCATAGGTCGTGCGGCTCACAGCCGCACCGTTGCACTGAAGCCAACCCTCAGGAACCGTGTGAAAAGCCGAGATCATGCCCGTAGGAACCGAGAGCGGTTTCAGCTTCGGAAGCATCTCGGCGAGCGCCTGCGAGATTTGAGTGAGAGAAGGATTAGAAATCGTCATCATTTACTCCGAGAAAGGCTGAGTCGTGCCGCCCAACTTGGCGACAGCATTCGAGAGCTGAGAGAGAATCGTCTTGACCTGAATCATTTCAGCAGCGACCTCTCCGCCGACCAAGTGACCGCCCTTCGCGGAGCCATCACCCACGTAGAGACCCAAGGTCTCGCTATTGAGCGCAAGCTCGCCCTTCGCTAGCGTCACACCTGCAAGCTCAGACGTCGTGAAGGTCTTCATGCAGAGCGTCACGCCGCCGCCCTTGAGGTCGATCGACGTCGCGAGCTTCTGAGCCGTGACCGAGCGATCGGCCAGAGCGGTCGCAGGGATCGTGCCCGCTTTGAGGACAGAGCCCTTCAAAGTGTTGTCCTGCGCCCAATTGAAGCTTTGAACCGCAGAAAGAAATTCCGTCGTCGAAGGCGGCTCGGACGGCTTCATGCCTGCGGCATCGAGCATCGTCATGCGCATCTGATCGATGACGTAGAACCATGCGGCACCCGGATAGGTTGCGGGCGTGCCCGTCTGCGGGTTGCCGCTCGTCGGGTACCCCTTAGATGACAGAGTCGACAGGTCAGGCGGCGACTCAATCGCGCCAGACTGCCAATAGCCTTGACTCATCGCTTATCTCCGTAGAAAAAAATCACAAAAACATGAGCCGGGGCCAAGGCTCTGATCATGCACTCAAGAAGCGCATTGCCCCAACGTCCCAACGGCTCATCAACGCCGCAGGACACATCGAAATAGCGAAGCCCGCCGTCCTCTTCGATCGAGATGATGAGCGTCATCACGCTCGACCAGGAGTCGTCGAAAAGCCCGTGATCGACGCGGCTGGCGCACGTGAAAGGCTTCGTCGACTCGACCTTGGCGTGAAAGCCCAAGGTGCCCGCGAGGCTCTCGAAGAAGGCGGCCGTCAAGCCAAGATTTGATGTGATCTTGGCGAGGAGCTCTTGTCGCATTTGCTCGCGACTGGGGTCGGCGATTGCCGCAAGGCATTCGCTCGGAATGCCCCACTCCTCAAACCACAGACTCAGCTCTTCGATCGAAGTGCGCGGGTCCGACTCCTCGATGACGGCGTGCGCGCGTTCGTCGACGCGGGCCGCCTCCATTGCGAGGGCATAAAGCACCGCGTCAATCGTGCTGCCGACTCGTCGGGACCAGATCGGGCCTCGAGGGAGCAGCGCGTTGACTAGGTGCGTGTAGTGAGATTCAGTCAGTGCCATGCGATCACTCCCAAGTGATCTTTCCCGGCACGAGGATCTCGCCCGTCTTGGTCGGCACGTCTTCAGTTGGGCTGATGAGTCGATAGGAGCTCACCTCGCCGACCGACGAGATTGCGCGGTCAAGAGACGTACGCAGGATCGGACCGCTGGGGACGGCCTCGGAGAGGATCACGCCCTCGATGGCATTCTGGATCTTCGCCTTGATCTTCTCGTCCTCGGGGAAGACGTCGAGTGTGATGTCAAGCTTCTTCGGGATCGGGGCTTCAACGTGAAGGACGGCGGTCACAGGCATCTGGTGCTCGATGTAGTCCGTGACGCGTTCGATCATCGTCTGGTTCGGGATGCCGTTCTCGGTCATGCCGTCCGTCATAAAGCGAACGGTCACATGACCTTGTCCAAGCTCCTGCGGATAGCACCACGCGCGCGTGACGCCACTGACTGCGAGAGCCCAAGAGACATAGTCGGCCTTCGTCCCCGCCTTCGGAGGATTCTTCTGCCTTTGAAGAAGACGGTCACGAAGCGACTCGTCGTCTTCTGCATCAGCCCCGCCCGTGAGTTCGTCTGCGGTACACGTCGACTGGACACCCGCGATCGGAGAGATCAAGCGAAGCTCCATGCCGGCAGAGGCATTGCCGTTTGATCCGGCCGCAACGGCCCTGATCGGCGCAACGCCATCAACGCTTTTAGCAGTCGTGATGTAGATCACATCGTCGTCAGTCTGGATCTGAGTGCCGGACGGCACGTCAGACTCACCAACAAAAGTCACTGTGCCGGTCGCGCTCGAGGCCTGCTTGCGATAGATGCCGTACTCAGACGCTCTGCGCTCCAGATATGCACCTTCAGCCGTCGAGCTGAAAACCTGTCGAAGCACAAAGGAGATGCGTCCATGAAGAGCATGCGACACGCCAGCAATAACGCGGCTGAGCACAGGCACGAGCGTCCAACGCATCGCTTTCTTGCCCATGCGGCTTTCAGCGTCCGACTGGATGCGAGCGATCAGCTCTTGAATCGTTGGTCTCTCAAACGCCATTTAATACGTCCTTAAAAACCGCATCAAAAGCTCTTTCGCTTTGACGCTTGAAACAAACAACGTGAAGGTCAAGCCTCTCAATACCGCCGCGCTCTGCGCGGACCTCGATGCCTTCAACTAGATGGTCATCGATCAGCCACTGGAGAGCTTGCTTTGCGTACTCCTCAGCACGTCGCATTACGCTCGGCAAAACCTTTTCGCGTTGAAGAAGCCAGAGGCGTGAGCCGATACGATCGCCTTGAACACTTGCGAAGGTATCGCCCCACCACCCCTGACGCTTCGGCGCTTTGATGCCGTCATCGTCCTCCGACTTGCGCCAAGAAAAAAGGCTGATCAGCACAGCTTGCACCAGCTCATCAGCCTGAAAATTCGAGATGTCAGCTTCCTGACCGTTGATCATGAGTTCCATGATTTACCCCTCAGTGCGGCCCAGAAGTTTCTGCACGATCACCCTGTTCTGTATGCGTGTGAGACGTGAGCGAGATGCCGCTGGCCGTAACGTCGCCTGTCGTAGTGAGAGAACCCTCGACACTTGCGCCGGATCCGCCGCTGACCGCAAGGCCGCCGAGAACGGTCAAGCTCTTATCGATCGTCGTTGCACCGGTGACATGAAGCGTCGCAGAGTCAATCGTGACTGCCGCGGCCTTCAGCGCGGCGTTACCGCTCACAGTTACAGAAGCATCACCGCCGACGGTTTCTGTGACGTTGCCGCCGACATTTGCCGTGACGTTTCCGCCCACAGTAATTTCTACATCTTTGTCAACAGTTGCATGCAGCCAACCAGGCGTGTAGACCTCAAGGCCTTCGCGCGTGAGATGGACCTTCTGACCGAGATCATCAAAGATTGCGACTTCGCCAGTCTTGAGCGGCTTCAGTCGATAGCGTCGATCTGCAATCGTGAAAACAATCCCGTGCGATCGATCACCATCAAAAAAGAGCGTGAAAGCCTCTGCCTCTGGATGCGGCTCACTCGAGAAGCCGTAAGGTTCGACATGCTCGAGGTCATCGCGTATCTCATCCGCTAGAAGTCGGACCTGCACGGCTCGCATCTTCTTTGCACCATCCGCAAGCGTCATGACGCCGCGAGCGAAGAAATCAGAAATACTGCTCATAAAAAAAAGCGACCGTATTGCTACGATCGCTCGATTTTGTTGGCTTGATGGTCAACGCTTGCGCTCCCACGTGTCCTTGTCAACTTGCGTCCATTCTTCAGTGTCTGAAGATCCGTGACGCCAGACTGTGACGGCCCCGTCAATGTTCTTGTGGACCTTCTCGACTTGACCGACGCGATTGGCATCGACAGGTCGACCGCCTCCCGTATTGCCTGGCTCTCTGTGGTACTTCAGACAATCGGACCACATTCCGTACTTGTTCCATCCGGCTTCGTCGCAGACAACGCCGGCAAAGCAAGCACTCTGTAATGACACAAGAACAAGAAGCAATGCAAGCCGTTTCATTTGACAACCCCCACCCACGGATTCGCCTTCTTCTCTCCGTCAGAGGACGAACCTTCGCGCTTATAGCCGTCACGGCCCAGCACGGTCAGCGTCGTTGTCATGCCTTGACTGGACAGAGAAAAGGAGAGCTTGGAAATTAGCAAGTTATTCTCTATACCTAGCAGTCTATCAGCGACGCGAACCATCGAATTGACCTTCCACAAGCTTCCGTCGCTTTGACGCCAGCCTTGAACCGTGTACGTCGCCGCCGTGTACTGGGCTTCGCGGTACCGCTTCTCGAAGTCCGCTCGCTTGCTGCAAGTGGAATTCGTGCTTTGGCCCTTGTCCTTGATGACCAGCAAACGATTGCGCTTCATCAGACTCGAGTCGACAATGCCCTTGTCCTCTGCCGCGGTCCGACCGAAGTCAGTATCAGTACCTGCATGCTGACCAACTACGACGTACCGGCTGTAGAGCTTCGATGCGTCGTAGTTGGCACTGCCGGCAAGAATGTTTTTGCCAAGCTCGAGCGCATCGGCACAGTCGCCTGCATCACCCGGCTCGACGATAACCAGATCACCAGCTTCGTCATCCATGACGACAAGATTGTCTTTTGTGATCAACCTGTTGATCGACTTGTGAACAGTTTCGCCGGGAACGACAGTGTGATCAGAAAGTTTGTCACCGACTGACGAAGTTGCATGAACAGCGATACTGTAAGGCGCAGTCAGCGAAGCGATGATTTCCGACGTCTTCAAGTTTTTCCATGAAGTCGTTTTGATCGTCGCAGGGCTGACCGTCGCCTTCTTTCCGTCATTGCCGACCACGACACCGGCCCAAGAGTTACTTGAGCTTGAGTCTGCGCCGTACTTTGCGACGGGGCAGCAGTCAACCAGATCAACAGTTTTTGACTTGCCGTCAACGTCGACGGTGATCGCGGTCCCGTTGTATGAGACGTTCACGTGATCGATGTATCCAGTACAAACAAGATCGTCGTCAATGAAGAGTTGAACAAGATCCCCGTTTCGAAGGCGATGGAAGTCTGTGTTGCCGGGAAATGTGTCAGTCACAGAAAGCTTGAAGCCTCTTGCGATTTGATCCATTCCGATATCGACTTTTACCGACTTCCAGCCACCGTATCTCTTTCCGGATACACGTACTTCAACGCGGTTATTCATCTTCCATCACCTTCAGCTCATCAGCCGAGCAAAACCCTTCGTGCTCCACGGCGTTTCTGATCGCAATCTCTTGATCACGAGTTGCGTCGTCGTGGAAGTCATACGCATGAACTAGCGCAGGAAGCACTTCACCCGGCTCGACCACGACAAGCCGACAGCTGTCGTCAGCGCGATCGGTCAGAGCGTCAAAAACCGCCACACGTGCTTTCTCAAGCGCGAGATACGTCTCGTCTGATGTCGTCATCAGAAGCTCTGCATCGATCACCTCTAGCAGTCCTTGCCTCAGCAGAACAAGATCGTCATAAGACTTCGACACTGTCGACTTAAGAGACTCAGACGTTTGAACGTCATCTTCTACCGGCATTGCTTGATCGGAACTTGTACCAACGATGGCACTCACGCCGACCATTTGCGCGATCATCGTCCGACGGATCAGCGACTCAACTGCCGCACGGTTTTGAAGCACTGCACGTCGAGCGTTCGACAGAACTAGCCCGTTTGTCTTTGCCTGTGCCAGCTCCTTCGTCCCCTCGCGCAACTTTTCGCGTTGCGTAAGGTTCTTAAGTTGCTTTGCGACACCAGACCAAGCTCGAGCAGACGATGCGACACGAGACAGGCCAAGCGCCCCCACCAGCTTCGATGCGAATTGCTTCGGATCCGTGCTGATGAGCGACAGACCTTTCGATGCCAGAGTGCTGATCTCGTCAACCTTGTCGAACACGACTGCCAAGTCAGAGTTGCTAATGATGCCGAGCTTGTCGAGCAAGTCACCAGACAGCGCGGCATCGACCCACTCGCTAGCAAAACTCAGGTCGATCGAGTCACAGAAGGACTTGATCGCAGAGTCTTCAAGCTCATCCGCAGCCTGAAAGGCTTTCGTGAAAGAGTCGCTTCCAGTCTTCGGGAACTCAAGCTCACCAGACTCGACGGCATTGAGAACGACGCTCGCAGTCCTGGTTGAGTCAGTGAAAGTGATCGTCGAAACTTGTTCGAGCGAGCACTTCATTTCTCCAAGATGCGGATGCACGAGAGTGCCGGCACCCGGCTCTTCGATCGCACTGATCAGCTTTTCAGCCTGCTCGATGTAGTCGTCACCGACAACGAAAGCAGTGAAAGTGAGCTTTCTCGTCGCGCGCCCGATGTCCTCGACGTACGGCTTATCACGTTGCGGGTATTCATGAGTGACCGTGCGGCGTCCGACTTTCAGGTCAACTTTCGTGACATGAAAGGGAACTCCGCGAAACGACGCCTCATAAAGAGTTTTTTCTTCTGCCATCAGTAATCCTCCGCAAATCTATCGGAGTAGCCGACATTGCCGACAAGCTTCATGCCGTCAGCTGACATGCCTGCAAGCTGTGCCGTCGTGCCGGGCGAAGCGGCCACACGCACGAGCATCTGACCGCTCATGCGAGTTCTGCTTTCAGGCTCGATCGTCACAGGTGCGAGATCGACTGGACGCTCTGCACTCTGCACTCTATCGTTTTGAGTAGTACTGCTGCCACCGATCATCTTCTTCACGAAGTCTGGCAGGAAGCTCGAGAAATCAAGATTGGCGAAGAAGTCGGAGATAAACGAACCGATGCCGCGGACAGTTTGCTTGACGCTCTCGTACCACGCCACGGCCGCCTTGCTCCACGCATCCGGCAGAAGATTGAAGGACGCGAGCGCCAGATCATCGAGACCGCCGAAAAGCGTCTTGAAGTCCCCGCGGAAAAGGCCCGTGGCAGTCGTCAGGATCGCACCTGCTACAGCCCCAAACTTCTTTTTGCAGACATCAAAAGCGCCGGTTGCGAAGTCGACAACAGAACCGATCGACTCTGTAATGACTGGACCGATGCGATCCCAGTTTGCGATGACGACGCCAGCCGCGAGAGCAAGCGCACCAAGCGCCCAACCGATCGGCCCCATCGACGTCGTGGCAACTACGCCGAAAGCCTTCGCGGCAGTCGCGACAGCACCGAAAGACTGGACCAGTCCGATGACGCTGGATCCCAGAGACACCACAGCCATGATGCTCTTGCCGGCAATGAGTGCGCCCATGCCGTAAAGGACCGTATTGAAGCCGCCGATTGCGTTGAACGCCCTAACCGCATAGTCTGCGATTGTCAGGATCGCGGACGCAATGCCCTCGAAGTCGATTTGGCCGACGGCATCGGCAAACGATCGAGCGACCTTTTCAAACTTTTCCCCAAGCGCTCCCTTATTGGCCGCGGCCAGATCGCGGAAGCGGTCCGACATGCTGATGACAATAGGGGACAAGCGGTAGCCGATCTCATGACCGACCGCCGTAACGCTGGCCTTCATGTCATCCATGTGGTCCGTCATCTGGGCCGCGGCCGCGACAGCATCCTCATTCATGACCAGACCAAGGTCGCGCGCCTGCTTGGCCATGTCGTCAAGCCCCTGCGCGCCGCCCGAGAGCATGGGGATCAGCTTACGCCCGCTGTCGCCCATAAGAACCATGGCCATCTTTGTACGAAGGGCGGGATCCTCGTTGCGTTGGATCGCATCCGCCACCTCCTCAAAGATATCGGAAGCGGGTCGAATCTTGCCGGAAGCGTCCTTCACGGAGATCCCCAGGGCCGAGAAGAGCTGCGCGGCATCGCCGGTATCGCCTCCGGCCACCTCTGCGATCTTCTCAGACAAATCCTTCAGCGCATCCTCCAGATCCTCTGGGGCTGCGCCTGCATGCGTTGCGGCGAAGCTCCACTCCTGAAGCTTTACGGCCGAGATGCCGATGCGCGCGGACATCTTGTCGAGGCTGTCGCCAGCCTGAGCGAACCCCGTCACCGCAGACTGAAGGCTGAAGCCTACTGCTCCGGCTACGGCCGCAAACGGCGCGCCTACCGACTGAGCAACGCCCTGCGCCTCGCTCGCAAAGTCCTTGACCGATCGCTGAGCAAGCTTGAGCTTTCGGTTGAGGTCATCGAATTCAGTCGAGTTGACCGCCTTCTTGAAACCCTCCCACTTCTGAGAGGCGACGGCCAAGACGGGCGACATCGTATCGCGCACCGCCAAAATAGCGGTCAGCCTGAAATCCTTATTCGCCATTAAGTTTCTCCTGAATGCGATTCCACTGATCGACGTAGAGCCTCAGCTCAGAGAGCGGAAGCTCTAGCGCGTCCCCAGGCCGAAGCCGCCACCAATAAGCGACTTCAAAAGCCAGGTTGATCAGCTCAGCTGCTGAGGCTCGCGGGAAGGCGTAAAAAAAGCGACAACGCGATACAGAAGCATCGTGTAGTCGCTCAGTGCGATCTTCTCGACGACGCTCGGCGGAATGCACGCAAGTCGAGAGATGTACTTTGCACAGACAGCCGGCACAGGCTCGGAGATGAGCGACGCATCGAGCTTGAACGGAAGGCCAAGATCGTTGACGTCCTTGGTCGTAGGTTCACGAAGCGTCAGCTCAACGATTTCCGTAGTGCCGTGCTGAATGGGCTGAGAAAGAGTGAACGTTTCCATCAGCCGAGCTCCCCGTTGGTGCCTTCCCACTTGACCGTCAGCGTACCGTCGACGGGCTTGTAGGCGATCACGTCAGTCACATATGCGTCGCTGAGCGTGTAGACCATGCCATTCGCACATTCGACCGTGATCGTCTGAGCGACGTTTTCCTTGATCTCTTCGATCGGAAAGTCGGACGGAACAATGAAGTCACCACTGACATACGGAGCCGTGACGGTCTCCTTGAAGCCGGCAACGCCAGTCGTGGAAAGCATCGTCTCACGCTGAACAGAAGTCAGCGGGAATTCAATGTTTCCCTGAAGCTCAAGTTGCTGACCGTTGACCTTGACAAAGCATGTCCCTGCAATTTTCTTACCCATGATTACTCCTGATGCTGAAGGCGGAACTGATTGAGAACCGCAAAAATCCTGAGCTGGTTCACGTAGTCAGGCGGGAACAGCACATCAAGCCTGTTGGGATTGTTGACATTACGCTCAACGATCAGATACTTCTTGAAGAGATCTGCGTTCTCGACGATGCCCTCGAGTTCCAGGCGTCGATAGAGAGCGATCAGCTCACCGCGGATGACGGACGGCGTCACAATCGCCTGACCTGCACCGAAGCGAGTGCCGTCTGATGCAAGTTTGTGACGTGCGTACTTGCTCGTGATGATCGACTTCATCTGACGAAGGACATAAGCCGACGTGTGAAGCGTCTCAGAGTCAAGGTACGAAGCGTCAGCGTCACCAAAAGAGTTCTTCTGATACGTCGTGATGGCGCGTTCGATCATGACCGAACCGCTGATCGTGTACAGCGTTGCAATTCCGTTCTCGAGAAGCGTCTGGCGATCCGTCTGAGCGAATCGAGAGCCTTCAGGCGAGGCCATCACGCCAGTCAGGACACCCGTTTGCGTCGGACGAGCCGGGTCGGCGCTGATGAAGACGGCCGTGCGAGCCAGGTAGGCGGCGAGGACCTCTTCGACGGCGGTCGGCATTGCAGGCTCAACGCCCACGATGGTCGCGTGCTGATCGTTGCGGGCCGTGCCGAAGCTCTTCAGGTCGTTGATGTCTCCACGCTTTGCGGTGTAGACGTGACCGAAGAGCATGCGGTACGGGGACCAACGGCCAGACGTGTCGTTCATCTCGGTCTGAAAGGCGTCGAGGACGGCCGTGTCAGCGTAAGGACAGCCGATGAAGTCGTAGGCTTCATCGCCCATTGCCTTGATCGCATCCGCAACTTCTGGATCGACAGTGCCGCCGTTCATCGCGGTGATCTTAACAGAGATGCCGGAAGGCATCGCTTCGCCATTAATCAGGCCGCGCAGGTTGACGTTGAGCTGAATGCCGTTGCCGACCGTGCCCTTCGTCTTGGCCGTGAAGGTCACGACGCCATCGACAGCACCGGCCGTGACGGGAAGATCCTTCTTGAGAGAGATCGCGTCGGAGAGAGCGGTCGCAACCGTCTCGCCAGAGTCGCCAACCTTGACGGCAACCTGGATGCGTTCGCCGCCGACGTAGAAGGAAAGGGTGCCCGCTTCAAGGGCTTCACCCTTGACCTCGGCATTGCCAGTAGCAGCACCCGCCGACTGACCGTCCTTCACAGGGATGCAGACGAGCTGACCGAAGCTATCGACCGTGCGATAAGCCTCGACCATGCGCGCGAGCATGGAGCCGCGACCAAAGAGCTTCTTGGCCATGGCCGCAGTCGAGACCGTCACGGGGACGCCGACCTCAGCAGTGCCGTCAAGCATCTGGCCGATGAGCAGAGACTTGGACTCATCCGTCGGCGTGGCCGCCGAAGAATTGTCCATCTCTGCATAAAAAAGCGGCACTCGGATGCCGCTGGGAATAGTGTTAAAGCTAACGCTCATTGTTCACCTCTAAGTGTCCTTCAAGGATTCCGTCAGGCTTGCCCTTCGTTGTCGATGGGTCGATGCAGTCGACATCGATGTCCGCGCCTTCGAATTCGGGCAGGGCATTGAGTTCGACTTCTTGGTACGTGTCGCTCGTGTCGAGATAAGTCTCGAAAGAGAACTCGAGCTGGTACGCCGCGCGGGCGTCGTCCATGTAGATCAAAGACCCGCCCTCGAAGATGATCGGGCCGTGCTCGTCGCGCGGCTTCATCGTCCAGGAGAGAATGGCCTTGAAGACCTCTGGCTTGAGAAGCTCGATCCATCGTGACGCGTCCTGCCCTCGCTCGTCTGCGAAGTTCGAGACGAGCAGGATCACCCCGAAGGTATTCGTCACGACCTGGTAGTAGCCGACCGCGTCATCCATCGAGCCCGCGTCTTCCCTGAGAGGGACGACGTAGGCGGCAGGAAGCGGAGGCGACTCGTCTTCAGTGAGTCCCGCCCACTGAGCCGCGCCTGCGACGCGCGTTCCGAAGGTCGGACAGCGCACGCGAAGCGCCTTGATGATTGGGTCAAGAGTCATGTCTCACTCACTTGATCGCGTCGCCCAGCGCGTCGAAGAGCTTTTCTTGCAAAGCCTTCGACTGCTCTTTGGCCGCTTCAGGGATGAAGTTTTTGCGGGGCGCAGCGACCTTGACGCCTCCGCGGGCCTTGTGCTTGCGCGCCTGATCCGCCGTTTCCGTGCCCGGACCTCGGTGGCCGTAGACGACGAATGCGGGGTAGTACACGGGCATCGTGCTCGTCTTGGTCGGGTAGACCGCAACCGAGTAGCCGGATTTCGAGACCTTCGTCCTGATCGACCTCGACATCTCGCCAGTCTGACGGCCCGGAAACTGCCCGGCTTCAGAAACAGCGCGGCGGCTGATCTTCTTTCGAGCAAGTTTGCGAACCTCATTGCCTGCCTTTCTCAAGGCGACTTTCAGCGGCTTCGGGTCGTAGTCAATCGCCTTGAATCCAGGGTCGACGTGGCATGCTACAAGCATCGCCCTTCTCCTCAACATCAAGAACCGTGAAGCGGTCGAGGCCACCAAGGTCGGCCACGCGTCGCAGGCGGTAGGTCGTGCCGTCGATAAAGATCTCCGTCACACCCTTGAAATCCCGAGGTCGCGTTCGTCCCGGGATCGAGCGAACGATCACTCGATGAGTGACGCCCGACTCAACCTGCTTCGAGCCGTAGTAGATGCCGGAGCCAACTGGCTCAAGCTTCCCCCACAGCACATCCTCCTTGAGACTCGACTTCGTGAAGCCGAGTCGCTCATCAGGGAGGCTGACCGTGTGGTAAATCTTGACGCGCCTGTTGAGCTCGCCGATGCCGGGAACGTTCATGACCAAGTCCGATAGGGATCAAGCAGGGCGTCAACGAAGGGGAGCTTTTTGAGCTCGCCCGTCGTTGCGGCCTGACGCTGTTCGTAGAAGTGCGCGACCTGCATCAGAATCCACTGCCGGATCGACGCCGGCACGTCAGTCGGATCTTCTCCGAAGCCGACGGTGCCCTCGCGCGTGATCAGGCCGCGCTGCAACTCGTGCTCTGCTCGCTCGGTGGCGGAGAGCACGAGCGCTCTGATGAGATCGTCGTCCGCACAGTGGTCAATGCGCAGGTGCGCCTTGGCCGCCTCCAGGCTAACCGCCGGGAGGGCAGTGGCGGTATCGACTGCCATCAGACTTCTCCTTTAATTAGACCGGAAGGGCGAGAGAACCGCCGCACAGAGCGGCCGGACGTTCGACGCCGAAGCCGAGACGGCGCTCGGCGCGGATCGTGACGAGGTTCTTCTGGACGTTGTCGACGTCCTGCTCGAACATCTCGACCGTAAGACCCTGACGCGTCCAGAGCGTGGCGGCCTGAGTAAAGTCGCCGACCATGAACTTGCCCTTCTCGATAGCGGGCGTAGCCCACACCGGAAGGCCCCAGAGAGCCTTCGGAGCGACAGAAGCCGGGTGACCCAAGTAGTAGTCGCCGCTCTTGTTCTTCTGCATCATCATCGAAGACCAGTCGACCGGATTCATGAGAATCACGTTCGGGCGATAGAAGGCCTGCTCGACCTTGGTCTTGGCGAAGAGGATGAGATCCATGAGCGTCGCGTTAGCACCAAGATCCTCCTGCGTGGCACCGTGATCGGTGAAGTTACCTTCCTTGAAGATGCCGCCGAGGTGATTGGTCGAGCCGTCGCCCTTCACGAGTTCGTCTTCAACGACCAGGTCGATGCCGTAGACGAGGCGCTGATTGATGTAGGCAACCAGAGCGGGAGCGTCGGCCATGAGCTGCTTGGAGACTCGGGCGAGGTGAGCGATCGTGGAGATCGTGCCCTGCTTGAGCTCGAAGTTCGTAGAACCGAAGGGCTTCTGAGCGCCTTCAGCAACGAAGGCCGCGCCGTTGACGTTCTTGGCCTCGTTTTCCTGCACGTACTCGTAAGCGTTCGTGGCGACGGGGATCGTCGGGAAGAGGCTTTCGATCGTGAGCGGACGGAAGGCACCGGCGAGGATGCCGGGACGGCGATAGGCCTGAACGATGCCGCCAGTCGGGGTGACGATCGGGTTTTCGGCTTCCTTGAATTCGGCGGCCTTTTCGGCGACTTCAAAGCGGGCGGCGCGGCAGGAGCCGTCGGCCATCGCCTTAAAGCCGGCAGACTCGACAAAGAGATCGCCGACAGACTTGACTTCGGGCTTCTGGTCCTGACGCTTCAGGCCGTTCTGCTGGAGCTCAAGGAGCTGGCGGGCGAGCTTGGCCTGCTCGTCACCGAGGCGCTGCATGTCGGCGGAGGACTTCGTGTTCTGATCGGCCATCTTGGCGCCGATCGCATCGATCTTGTCAACGATGCTCTTGATGGTTTCTTCGTTCATAGGTTTACCTCATTGGTTAAAAAGACTGCTCAAGCTTCTGGAGCTTTTCGAGCAGAAGCGCCGCAGACTTTTCATCCTCAGACTCCCTCTGAGCGAAAATCTTCTTGGCTTTTGCGACGATGCTCGTCGCGACGGACTTCGAGAAACCGCCTGCATCCCGCAAGAAGTTTTCGAAGTCCCGAATTGTTTTCAGATCATCGACATCCTCGGATCGGACTTCGGTGATGCGGGCGGCGCTGTCGGCAGGGAAGGACACGATGCTCACCTCGAGGAGGCGACCAATGTCCGTGAAGTCACGGCCGCCTTCCTCTTTCTCCGTGTAGGCCGCAGTGCCGTCACGAAGCGTGAAGCCGATCGACAGTCCGTCGACCGTGCCGTGCTTGAGCGCAGCGAGGACGGCGTCGGCTTCGGGATTGCCGGGCGTGAATTCGCCTTCAACGCGCAAGCCCTTCTCGTCTTCGTACACGTTCGTCCACTTGCCCACAGGCAGACCCCACTTGTGCCCGAAAAACATCTTGGGCATGCCGTAGGTCTTCAGCGTATTGGCGAAAGCGCCACGGCGGATCGTGTCGCCGTAAGAGTCATTGCCATTCCAGACGGAGGCGTAGCCGCTGAAACGGCGGGACTCCCCGCCCTCGAACTTCAGGTCAACGTCCTGAAGCGAAATCTTTTTGTAGATAGTCATAGTCACTGCCTCACAATCGAACCATCGTCGGGTGAATGCCCTTCACCAGGCACCGCCGTCATGGCATTGATCGGGACAAGGTTGCTCTGAGTCGTCAGGTCGTCGCCGCCGTCAACGGGCGGGAGGTTCTCGAGCTTGCGTATCTCGTTGCGACTCATCAGGCCGTTTTGAGCCATGGTCGCGTAGTACGACGCCTGAGTCGTCTGGTCGGCCTTCAGGAAAGCCTCGGTCTTGAACTCGATCGTCACGTCGGTTTCCCAGACGGGGATCAGCCTGCGCTCGAGCGCCTGCACAAAGCTCGTGCAGAGAGGATTGATCGTGTACGTGTGGAAGCCCTTCGTGATTTGCTCGATGCCGGATCCCCATGTCGTCTGTGCATTAGAGCCGACAAGAACGCCCGGCACGCCGAACCACCTGCAGATTTCCTCGACCGTAAACTTGCGGGTTTCGAGAAGCTGGGCGTCGGCCGGCGACAGGGAGAGCTGCGAGTAGCGAAGCCCACGGTCGGCGATCAGAAGGCCGCCGCCGGCAGAGGTCATCTGCTTGCCGAAGCGCTCCATGAGCTTCTTGAGCTGTTCGTCGCTCAGGGAGCTGTCAGTCTGCAAAACGCCGGAAGGCTTCGAGCCCTTGCCGTAAAGCAAGTTTGCGTTGTCCTGCGCCTTGACCGCTTCATTGAGCGAGGCCCGCATGAACTCAAGCTTAGAGAGACCGACAAATCCGTTGCCCATTCCCTTCCAGTGGATCACGTTCTCAGGCGCCATCACCGAAATCACGCCGTCTTGGTAGTACGTGTAGACCTCACCACCCTCGACGACCGACACCTCCATCTGATCCGGCGAAAGCGGGATCAAGGCGATTGGCTCGCCCTCACCGTCTCGCTCAATGCGCGCATAGGCGTTGCCACGAAGCAGTCGATTGACCACCATCGTCGAGATGAACTCAGACGGCGTCATCCAGGCATTCGGGCGCTCGTGCAGGAGCATCCACAGGCGGCTCTTGCGGTCCGGCACTCGTCCGTCGCCTTCCTGCCGGAAGACGAACAACGGAAGAGTGCTGATTGTGTTCGCCAGAAGCTCAACGCACGAGAATACGGCGGAGATCTGAAGCGCCGCATCGGACGGCAGCAGGCGCGTCTGGTCAATGACGGGTTCGATGGGCTGTGCGAGCTGCATGCCCGACGAAGTGCCCATCGGGCCGCCCCAACCCGCCACCCAATTGATTAAGCGGCGTACAAACATAAAGCTTTACCAAGCAAAAAAAGTGTCCTCGGCGGATGTGGACATGCCTGCCCAACGGTCGCCATCGCCCGTGAGCGCATTCCCGAGCCCCATGATGAGAGCGACGACGCCGTCGATCTTCTCTTCGTAGCGTTCTTTGCGCGGGAAGATGTTGTCCTTGGCGTCAACCTTCGCAACGACGTTCCCCATCATCCATGTGAGCAGGGGGTTGCCGTCGTGATGCAGGCGACCATCGAGGACGAGCGCCTCAAGGCTCTTCATCGGGTCGCTGAAGTTCTGAACGGTCGCACGGCACTCGATCATCGGAGCGCCGTCGTCCGCAAGCGTTGTAGCTAGCTGCGTCGCCTGCCACGGGTCGTAGACGATCGCGAGGACATTGAAGCGGCTGAGGTCGGAGCGGATCTCTTCCTCGACGACGTTGAAGTCCGTCATTGCGCCCTCAGTCACGCGCAACAGGCCCTCTTCGCTCCAGCCTGAGTACTGAGCGTTCGCGCTGGTCTCGACTGCACGCCTCGGCAGGTAGCACTGGCAGAAGACGTAGTAGTGAGTCCTGTCGTCGTCCTCGACGCGCGGGAAGATCAGGATCTTCGCGGTCAAGTCAGACTTTGAGCCAAGGTCGAGGCCGATGTAGCACTCACATCCCTCGAAGTCGTCAAGGTTTGCGGAGCATTCGGCGCGGCCCCACGCCCCCATGTCCATCCAGGCGCTCGAGGCCGAGCACCAGACGTCCAAGTGCTTCGTCTTGAAGTTGTTCATTGCGGACGGGAGAGCGATCGCCTTTTTCTGCAGGCTCTCGATCATCTCCGGCCGAACCGAGACGCCCCAATTGGGATTCGCCTTGATGAGCGCGGCCTGCGTCTTCCAGTCGTCACCGTCATCGATTCCGAAGATGACGCCGAACTGTGTTTCGTCGTCGGCCTCCCTGCGGAGGACTCGCGTCACCATGGTCCGCACTTCGTAGCAGATGCCCGAAGTGTTGAAGCCGGCCGTCGTGATCACCCACAGCAGAGACGAGCGGCGCTTGCCCAGAGACGTCTCGACGACGTCATAGACGTCGCGCGTCTTGTGAGCGTGTAGCTCGTCGACTACGGCGAGGTGGGTATTCAAGCCGTCAAGGGTCGAGCCTTCGGCGCTCTTCGCTTGAAACGTGCTGTTTGTCTGCGGGACGTACAAGGCATTCGCCAGTACGTCGAGCCCGAAGCGGGCGCGCAACGGAGCGTTCGTCGCTGCCATCTGCTTCGCGTCACCGAAGACAATCTTGGCCTGATCGCGCGTAGTCGCGAACGAGTAGACTTCAGCGCCGGGCTCCTTGTCTGCGACAAGGCAGTAGAGGCCGACGCCGGATGACAGACAGGATTTCCCGTTGCCCCTAGGCACCTCAATGTAGACGCGCCGGAAGCGACGCCCGCCGTCCTCACGACGTCTCCAACCGAAGGCAGTCGTCAGGATGAAGACCTGCCAAGGCTCGAGCTTGATGCGCGTACCGGCAAGCTCACCCTTTGTGTGAGTGAGCAATTCGATGAAGCGACAGACTTCATTGCCCTTCGCCTCGTCAAAAAGAAAACGACCTCGATCGCCGAAGCGAGTGAGGTCGTCTTTCTGTCTCTGACACGCAAGCTTCACCCACTGGCAGGCGGGGATCTTGCCGCCCAGCACATCGTCGATGTACCGGCGAGCGATAGAGCAGTAGTCCTTAGAAGCCATCGAAATCGTTGCTTTCCTCGGTCGACGCGTCGGCCTTCACGCGGGCGCGCGAGACGGGCGTAAAGCCGAGCTCCTTTTCGCAGGCCATCATCACCTGCTGAACTTTTATTAGCGCATTAAAGCGCGGATTCAACTTGTCCGACGGCGTGCCGTCTTCGTTGAGAAGCACGACGTCTTCGGCCTCGAGGGCCTTTGAAATCTTTCTGTAGAGCGCGTAGTTTCTCGCCCAGCGCTCAAGCACCGTGACGTCGAGCGCAGTCAGCACGCCTTCAGGCGCGCAGCTCACAGCGAGCTTCCAGGCTTCACGCGCGTCCTTCGTCAGAAGCGGCGGCGGAGTGCCCGTGAGCTTGGCCGTCGAGGCCAAAACGACGGGCTCTCGCCTGCACGGCTGGAGCGTGCCGGTCGCGGCCTTCACGGCATCAGGAGTTCGAGGTCTCGGCATTTTTCAAAACTATGCGAATTGCATGTGCAGAAAATGAGGTGGGGGCGCGGTCTAGAGCAAACCAATAAAGAGTTTCAACCCACCCCACCACTCTCGATAGATTAAATCTTCACGAGGGAGGCCGCCACAGCCTTGATGAGCTCGATGGTGATTGGGAGCGACTGCTCGACCGCGATCGTCTTGAGCTTCGACCAGACTGCAGATGATCTCATGCTGTCGAGCACGTCGTGCCCGGACATCGTGAGGCGCGGCACAGTCGAGCTGTACTGCCAAGGAGGCGGAGGCGCGACGCCGAGATCGATCTCGACGCCTGCAACCAGTCCGGCCTCGATGGCGAGCAGGAGGTGACCGTAGTACACATCCTCTTCGGAGCTTTCCTCGCCGAGCGACCGAAGGCGTCTGGCCTTCTCCTCAAGCGAGGAGAGCTTCTCGTCGAGACAGTCAGCCTCGATGTCCTCAAGAACTTCTCTGATCTTTGTCCAGTCGCGCCGCATTGCCGAAGCCTCCGTCTTCTCGTGCTGTCTTCTTCGAGTGACAGGCGTGACATAGCGCCTGCAGGTTGTCGACATCCCACATCAGATCTTGATCGCCTCGATGAGGCTTGATGTGGTCGACGTCGGTCGCGGGGGTTGCGCGTCCCTGCAGCAGGCATGCCTCACAAAGAGGATGCTCGCGCAGGAAAGCCGCTCGAAGCCTCTGCCAACGATAGCCGTAGCCGCGCTTTGCTGAAGAGCCAGTGCGTTTGCAACGGCGAGCTTCTCTCGCTTTCTCTCTTTCAGCTTTGTACTGCGCCACGCGGGCCTCGCCTCGCTTCTTGTGAGCAGAGCAGAAGCGCTCGCCGTATGGCGCAGGATTGCGACAGCCAGGCCACTGACAGATTGTGAAGAGCGGCATGCGCTTCCCTAAAAAAGAAAAGCCCGCGAGGATCACCTCACGAGCTTCAAGCTTCTATCCGTAAGCACTTATCTTTCGGGTACGACAAAGCTCCCACACGGGAGATTGCGGCGTAAACCGTAAGCCAACTGCTTCCTACTTCCCCGATAGTATGCCTTTCTTTTTCCTTTCGTGCAAGTCGACGATGGCGAAGAAGTGCCGGACTGCCCGCTCCTTGTGGGAGGAGTACGTCATGTGCACAAGAGAGAGCCTGCCCTCGATGACGGCGGGCTTCAGGTGCGTGAAGTACTCGAGCCTGATGATCTTTCTGGCGAGGTCCGTCATGCGCTCATCACGGAAAGCCTCGTCGAGCAGTGTGGCGTCCTCGAGATCGATCGCCCGAACCTTCGACGAGCCAGTGGGGATCTCTCCTTCCGGTACGCCGTAGAGGTAGCGAAGGGATTCACAGAAGGCGAGGGTTGCGCCCTTGCGAACCTTCTTGCATTCCCTGTTTGCCCGCACCCAATTGCGGATGCGTTGTTCGTGCTCCTTGGGGATCATCAAAACTCCTCGATCTTCCAGCCGCCGCCGTCCTTTTTCGCTTGCTTGTAGACCGCGACGAAACGGAACGGGAACTTGTTCGCTGCGACCTTGATCTTTGCCCGTGCATCTTCAGTCCAGTAGCCTTTGACTTCATGCATCTCGATCTGACCGTCGGAACGCATGACGATGAAGTCAGGCGTGTAGCGGCAGTTGTCTGCAAGCTTGAGGGTGATGCCCTCGAAGGCATACCAGACGATCTGGCTTGCGAGCTTGGCGGCCTCGAGCGTCTCGGCGTAGGCCGCTTCGGTCTGGTTCATCTCACCCGCCTTCAGGCGACCGAGGGCGTACATGCCGCGCGGCTTCATTTGAGACGCTCCTGATCTGAGAGGTCCATGTGCCAGAGCATCGTCTCGATCCCCTTGCGGGCGATGACAAGGCTTTCCCGAATGCGGCCTCGAGAGTCTGCGCGGTCCCAGACGTGTCGATTCTTGTGCTCCTGAGCACGTTCAATCGTGATGCAGTCGAGTGCCGCCTCGAGCTTGTGAACGGTGCGCTTGATCACGGGGTCTTCGTCGATTGTGAAAAGTGCTGTCATGCATTCCTCCTCAAAGATGACCGTCGTGATAGAGCGGGCCGGAGACACGCACCCAGCCTTTCACGCAGACAGTTGGAACGTGGGCGCGGTGGTAGGGCAGGTAGACGACCTCAGTGTCTTCGCGGTAGCCGAAGGCCCTGAAGCCACGATGCACGACACGCCCGTCAGGGCGCGGCCATGCCCTCAGAAGGAAAAGGCAGCGCTCACCCATTTTCGGGAGATTCACTGAGCCATCATCAAGCTCGGTCGGCGAGAAGTCCTCGTCCGTGATCATTGTTTCTTTCATTCTCAAGCCTCCTTTTGTTGGCGTCATAGTCTCAAAAGCCGCTTAACGATGCAAGCGGTTACTTGATGCGTCCGCCGATTCCTGCGATTGCAAGGATGATCGCGGCGATCGTGAACCCCACCAGAAGTGGGGAAAAGTCGTAATTCAAAAATTCGGGCATTGATCCTCCCTCCTGTAAAGCCCGTGGGATGATTGAGGCGTGTTCCCCAACACTGTCCATCAACCACCCCCACGGAGAAGCCGTCATGTTCAACATCTCGACAGCGCGTCTAGATCCCCTGTCTCTGGATGCGTCCTACGACGCCGTAGTGCTTGTTTCGTGCTGCGTCTCGGCTCGATGCCTTGAAGACCTCGAGGACGAAAGCGCGGTCCTCTCCTGCGCGGATTCTCTTGACTCTGGTCGTGGTGCCGACCGTCTCGACTTGAATGCGATCCCCAGTGACCTCATCCCAGAGCTCTGTAGCCTGCCGATTCCTCGTGTCGATGTCTGAGTAGACGGGGTAGCGGTCGCAGAGTTGGAAGAAGGTGAAGTCCGTGGGCTTTTTGTTGGGTTGATTCATCAGAAGATGTCCTCGGCTTTGTTATTGGCCACTTCGATTCGACGGGATCGGCCCGTGAAGGTGAGCGGGTAGACACTGGCCTTGATGCGGCTCATGACGCGCGGCGTAAGGAGCGCCTTGAGTTCGTCGCGGTCAAGGTTGCTGATGAGGATCGTGGGGCGGCCGTTCTTGATGCGACCATCGATGATCTGGAAGAGGCGCTTTTTCTCATACTCGCTACCGGACTGGACACCGATCTCGTCGAGGACGAGACAGGTCACCATGGTGAGCTTGGCCATCATCTTCGGAAGGTCGATCACGTTCACGCGGTCGGAGATGCGGTCAAAGAGATCGGGGATCGTGATGTAGAAGCCGGTCATACCGTCGGTCTGCAGGCGCTTGAGGATCGAGTAAGCCAGATGCGTCTTGCCGGAGCCGTAGTTACCCTGAAAGAAAAGCCCAATAGAGTTGAGCGTCTGCCAGTCGTGCTGTTGAGCTTCATGAGCCTTTTCACGCTCGAGCTCACGCTCCATGAAGCGCTCTGCGAAGCGTCGGCAGACGGCGATGTTTTTGCGTTCCTCGTCGCTTTCTGGGAAATAGGTGTCGAAAGACGCGAACTCATAGTCGAGCGGGAGAGGCGTCGAAAACGTCTGGCGAAGCTCCTTGGCTCGAGTGTCGTTCTCGGACTTCAGGCGGTTGATGAGCTGGGTATGCTCGAGCTCGAGGGCTCGGCACTTCGGGCAGTACGGAGCCTTCCAGGATCCATCCGGCAGGCGATAGGTCTCATAGACCATGTCACCGTGAATGGAGCAAGTAAACGCTTCGGTTTTCGATGCCGGGATGGCTTGCGAAAGTTCAGAAATCTGCTGCATGTTCAAAGTCCGTATCTGCGGTCTTCCTGCCGCTTTTCGCGGAGGACGAATTTGGTTTGAGATTTGGGTTGATCGGAAAACTGCCCTCGGTCACGGAGGACCCATTCGGCCTCAAAGCCCTTCCAGCCTTTTTCGAGCTGATAGACCATTGCCTCCTCAACCGTCATGCCTGCCTTTTTGGCTTCACGGTCAATCGCGTCGACCATGCGCTGTGAGCAGGACTTGCAAAGCTTTCGCTTGAGGGCTTGCCATTCATCCCAGACCCCGTCCGAGACGCCTTCCGGCTTGACAAGCTTCGGCGCGGGACGACGCGCGGGCTTTGACCGCGCTTCCTCTTTTTCTGGTTTCTGGTTACTGGTTATTGGTTCTTGGTTATTGGTTATTGGTTCTTGGTTAGGTACCCCAGTGGCTAGCGACTGGGCTGACACTGGGTTGCCACTGGGTTCAAACTGTTCGTCTTCAACGGTTTCGGAAGTCCTCTTCGAGCGGCTTCTGGCGTTCCGGCGGTTCTTTTCGACCGTTGCGGCATAGTCGGCGAGCAGTTTTTCGCACCCTGCGTGGTAGTAGAAGCCGTCTTTTTCCTCAAAACAGAGGGTCAAAACCGACTTCACGGCACCGTCGCTAGCCAGTCGCTCGATTGCCGCGACCCACTGGGTAGCCAGTGGCTTGCCAGTGGATAGATAGCGGTCGAGCAAGTCGACGTAGATGCCCTTCTGCTCAAAGGTCATGTACTTCGTCTCAATGGCAAAGTCGCCGATGTTGTGCGGGTAGTAGTTCATAGGACCTCCGACAGTCGGATCAGAAGTCGCGCGCGGTCTTCTCGCGCATGATGGGAAGGTGGGAGAAGCGCTCGCGCAGGTACATGAAGTAGCCGCGAGAGATGCCGTCCACTTTCCACTCACTGGCGCTTGACGGCGTGACGCCGCAGATACGAGCGACAGCGCTGGTGCCGCCCAGCTCGTCGATGACGCGGGCGCTGAAGGCAGGATCGAGCCTTCTCGGCTTTTTGAGCTTGTTCTCTTGCATATCAGTTCGGGAAGGTGAAATGATGTTACGGAGCTAGTATACGGTATTCCGTAATTGACAGGCAACACACCCTCAACTATGTTTAAGGTATGCCGAAACCTAGACACGGAGAAAGACTATGAGCACGCTCTCGACACGATTGGCGGAAGCTCTTGAGGCCGCCCAGTTGACAGCCCCTTACAAGAACAAGGCTGGCCTCGCAAAGCACTGCGGTCTGAGTCCGTCATCCATGACGGACTGGTTCTCGGGAAAGACGAAGGCAATCAACTACAAGCACGCCCTACGCGCAGCCGAGTACCTAGGCGTCAATGCGTCCTGGCTCGCTGAAGGCATCGGCGCCATGCGCTCGACCTCGGTACAGGTCTATGAGGACACAGGCGAAGGCGCGACGCTCCCAGACCCTAACTACATCGTGATCCCTCAGTACCATGTGCAAGCATCTGCTGGCCCCGGCAACGAAAACCCCGTCTTTGAAGAAGTTGACGGCAAGGAATGCGGCTTCATCAAGCCCCGCTCGTGGTTTCAGCTTCAACAGATCAACCCCGAGAACTGCAAGACCTTCGAGGTCCACGGCGACAGCATGGAGCCCTACCTGTGGGACGGCGACAAGATCCTTGTGGACTGCACGCCGACCGACATCATCAGCGGCAAGGTCTACGTATTCATGATTCACGGCAAGATGAGGGTCAAGGTCCTGCGCTCCCTCATCAATGGACTGCTCATCCAGTCGCTCAATCCGGAGGTGCCCGACGAGACGATTTCCGGCGCCGACATGCAGACATTCCACCTCATCGGCCGCGTCCGCGACCGCTCCGGCGGTAGCTGGCTCTAACGCCCATACCACCTTCCACCGTCCTATAGCCCGCCTTGCGCGGGCTTTTTTACGTTTCTTTGATTTCGGTTAAGTGCATTGCGGGATGCCGAAACTTTTGCTTGCAGGCGCATTACGGTTTGCCGTAATATAAGGACTACGGAAAACACAAACGGTTTTCCGATTTTCTGCAAGAGAACACCATGACCTTCGACGACTTCCGCGCCTGCATCGACGCCCGCATCTCCCGCGCCTACGGCCCCGATGAGGCGGATCTCTACCTCATCACCGAAGAGCTTCAGAAGCTCGACATCAAGGACGTGCGAGAGCTCATCCGCGACATCGCCAAGCGCAGCCCCTTCGCGGCCGCGTGCCTTCTCGACGATCTGGCGGACTTCTTCGTCATCACGTCTCGCTCCTTCACGTCGTCCCACGACGATGTCTTCGCGAGCGACATGAAGGTCGAGACGGACTCCATGGAGTACTCGATCGCGATCCAACTCTACCGCCTCATCCGTCAGGAGCAGGCATGAAGGCCGCCGAGTTCGATCAAGTGCTGGCCATCCGCCTTCACCACCTCGGCCGCGACGCATGCCTCGTCCACGACGTGCTGGTCGCCGCAATGGCGGACTTCACGGCCGCACAGGAGCTCACGTTCTACATGCTCACGACGCCCTCGGTAAGGGCACAAAGGACGGTCACTCAGAAGTACCTGCAAGTCGCCCGCAACGTCAACAACATCCTCCAGTCTCTCTAGGAGTCAACCATGTCCAAGCTCGCCAACTTCTTCCTCGCTTCGACGCCCAGCACCGACCAGCGCACGCTCACGGATGAAGACACGATCGAGTTCGGCGTCAACCTGTTCTTCGGCGCGATGCTCGCCATCCCGGCCATTGCCGTACTGGTTCTCACGATTCTTGAGTGAACGAATTCTCCGCCTGTTGTTCAGGCGGTCTACTCAAGCGCCCTCACGCGAGGACGTTTGAGCAGACACAGCAAATCTCGGCGCTTAGCTGCGTCGGGGACCGCCCGCCAAACGGGTGCGATCCTGGACAGAAGGGTCTGTCGGGAGTGCATCACGCGACGGAACGGTAGTCGCAAAGGTCGTGTATGAAAAGTACGCAGGACGGCTGGAGGGTATCTTCCAGTGCGGTTGGGATGGGGACCACCTGAAAGCGACGGATGCTCGCCCCACGAGCTAGATCAGGATCAGCCGAAACGAAGCAGAGTGCGATGCACCGAGCGGCCTGAGCGCAGACGATGCGCAGCCGCGACCTGATCGAAAGCCGATCTAAGCCCTTCCCACCGAGAGGGCTTAGGTGGGTTTTCGAAAGAAAAAAGGGTAATCGGATTTAATGGTTGATATACCGTGGTGAGAATTATTTTTCACAACGGGCGGAATGGTTGACACGTGGCCACTTTTGGTGCATACTTTCCTCACCACATGAAAAAGATGTGGTCGGGATTGGCGTCCCGAACACATAGGCGCTCAGCGCCGGTCGTTTAATCGAGCGGCTTTTTTGTTGTCTGAGCGCATTGGGTATGCGTTTCGCGTACCCACCAGATGGGGTAACGAATCGTTATGCCATCTTGCAAGTCTCCGAATTCTGGGTGGGCTTGCGAGCTCCTTCGGGAGGCTGGTTCCTATGTGCCGGTACGCCAACTCGCAAGTCCGCCCACCACTGATTGGCGTCAGTGTGCGCGGTGTTAAAAAACACATAGGAGACTTGAATGTCTATCCCCACGATATTCTCTTTCGAGAATAATGCCGTCCGCACTCTTGGTGCGCCCGAATCCCCGCTTTTCGTCGCAGTCGACATCTGTTCATCGCTTGGATACGCAAACTCTAGCAAAGCGATCAAAGATCACGTTGATCCCGAAGACCTCATCAAGTCTGAAATCATCGACAAGCTCAACCGCATCCAGACGGTCAACTGCGTCAACGAGTCCGGCCTCTACGCTCTGATCTTCGGCTCCA
>ERZ827088.1715-NODE-1715-length-25690-cov-4.213536_pt1 | contig 25690 bp, 21 predicted proteins | sample MGYA00519922_ERZ827088 | MGnify/ENA primary metagenome ERZ827088 (study PRJEB31778, sample SAMEA3449254) | human gut metagenome | biome: human gut; feature: human-associated habitat; material: faeces | place: United Kingdom | collected 2010/2012 ...
TTTCAAGCCGATCCAAATATGGTACTATAGTTCACTCGTAGTTTCCTGGGAGCAGATTTCGCGCTTGCGGGAAAATCTGCTCCCAGGAAACTACGAAGGGAGCGCCATTTCATGAGCAAAAGGAGCTGCGAAGCAGCGGAAAGCATCGAAGATGCGCTTTTGCGAACGAAATGGCGCGGTGAACTGTTAGAATATTACGCCTGGATTTCCCGCACCAGGCAATATTGTTTCAGGGAAAAATGCTTTTCCACGACGCCGTATACCTTAAACCCGAACTGCTGATAAAACGCAACGTTACGCGGGTTGTGCGTTTCCAGCGAAATCATCAGATCGTTGCGTTCCGCGTATGCAACCGCCTCTTCCACCAGCATCGCCGCGATTCCGTGATGCTGCATTTCCGGATCAACCGCCAGATAAATGATATGCAGTCTCCGATCCTGATGCAGCTGATCCGTCCAGCTTGAATTCAGGTAATCCCTGCCGAGCACGAAATTAAAAAATGTTTTCAGGCTGTGATCCTCCCGGATCAGATAGCCCTCCGTGCGCAGCGTCGCCTGCACCTCCGTAAAATAACGATGCAGCAGATGGTACGGCTCCGTTTCATCCGAAACGACCAATATGCCGTTTAAATCCTTACTGTCTGCAAAAATTTCACACGTCTCATAAAATTCCGTCAGGTCGCATTGAAACAGCTCCGGCATCAGTCGTTTCCGCACCTCTTCATCCGGAATCAGCTCCACATACAACGGGTCCGCCGCAAACGAACGGCACAACAGCTCCTCAAGCTTCGACAAATCCTCTTCCTGTACCCGATACAGTTTTTCACTGTCCATAAAATTCCACTCCGGCTTCTCTCAAAAGCCGCTCCATCCTTTCCGTCTGCACGCACAGCGTATCGATTTCTTTCCGGTACAAATCGCTCTGGCGCTCATATGCAGCCTCCAGCTGTGCAATTTCTTCCGTAAAATCACTGCAGTCCGTTTTTTCTTTTTCCAGAAGTCCGGTCACAACCGGGAAAAAGTTTTCAAACCCGATAATTCTTCCGGTTCCCCATTTCAGCCGATCTGCGCTCTGATCCAATGCATACGATGTAAAATGTCGATAAACCTCTTCTTCAAACAAAAATGCGTACCGGTTGCTGTCGATCTCATACAGCTTGCGCAGTGCCGCCGAGAGCCTTCCCTCTTTCAGATTGCGCACCGCACCTTCCAGAAGCTGCAAACGATCCTGCAAAATTCCATGCGGAAACAACACGTTTCCATACCAGTCGATCCGGACATAGGCGTCCTGCTCCTGCTGGAAAACCTGTAAAAGCGCTCGTTCCAGCTTCCGGGTGTCTGCCGCAGGTACTTCTGCAGCAGTGTCCGTTCCCTGCACACATGCGATGAAATCTCCGTTCACCGCTCCGACATCGCCAGTCTCCGCTACGCACAGTCCAGATGCATTTTCCACACCAGCGTGCCTCGCGTTCCGGTTCGTTTTCTCTACCTTTGCATACAGCTGTTGCGCCGTCGCCGTTGCCTGCTCCAACACCCGCAACAGCCGCTGTCCGTCCGCGCCGGTTTTTTCACACCATTCGCTGTCCAGCCGCTCCCTTGCTTTTCGGAATACTCTGGAAAAATCCAGCGGAACAACAACCGTACGGTCAATCGCCATCAGCAAAAGTCCAAACAGCTCATGGTGCATCCGATAAACATCCTCATCGTAAAAGCCGTCGTTGTCGAACTGTGAATGATAGTTCGTTTCCATAAAGCTTCCGCCCGTAAAATCATTTACCATCGACGGAATTCCGGCAATCGCAATGGAAAAATCGTCCGACCAGGTTTCAATCGGCGCGGTAATCCTCGTTTCCTCCGGATATGCGCCGGTCAGGCTCGGCAGCTCTTCCAGAAACTCTTCCAGAAAAGAAACGTATTCGAACGTGCTCCGAATCCTCGCCCGCGTCCCGTGTGCCAGCGCAGGGAGCTCAAAATTCAGGTCGGCAATCACGCTTCCCCGCCACTCCGGATGCACCGTAAATACCTGTTCATACGCGCCCGTCGACCAGTCGAACTGCGAATCCGCCACGCCCCATTCCTCGGACGCCATGCAGCAGAACATCAGCGTATTTTCGGGCTGATATCCAATTTCCAGCAGCGTTTTTCCCATCGAAAGCATCATCGAAATCGCGGTATTATCATCCTGAAAACCATCAAAATAGGAATCGTAATGTGCGGAAAGCATAATTCTGCGCTCCGGGTGCGTTTTTCCGGGAATCTCCCCGACGATGTTATAGGTCGTCTGCGCCGGGATCACCTTTGTCGAAGCGTCAAACAGCACCTTTACCTCGCTGCGGCCCTGCAGCATTTTTTTCAATTGATCTGCATCGTGCCGGGCAATCGAAAATGCCGGTGCATTCGACGGTCCCGCGATATCCTGTGCGTTCAGTGCGCGTTCGTCTACCTCTCCGTAGCCGCCCGTCTGTGCAGCAATGACAGCTGCCGCGCCTTTTAAATGCGCCTGATAAACCGGATAATTGATCCACCACTCATCCCGCTGGTTGATATCCACTAATACGAGCTTTCCGGTCACATCCATTCCTTCATAATCCTGCAGAGTTCCTCTGCCTGCATACACAACCGAGTAGCACTCCGGTCCGTCCGTCACAAAATTCGTCTGATACGCGCCAAGCTGTATCGTTTCCTCTTCGCCTTTTTCGTTTAAAAAAGTCATTTTCGCGCGTTCAAATTCCCACGCATCTACTGTAATCGCATCCTTATGGATAATCGGAAAACCGATTGTGTGCATCTCCTGCTCCAGCATTTCCCCGGTTGCAAGCTCTGCCTTCGACCCCGCCGTCCGATAGCCGAGTTCTTCGTTGGTGCGGTGTTTTTCCATCCGTTTCGCCAGATGATAGGAATAGGAAATATCCAACTGCTGTCTGTATTTCTCCTGCATGTCCATCGTATACCACTCCTGTCTGTCATCGCTTTTATGCCTGATCCGGTATCATAGGAGACAAAAGACCTTTTTGATCCCGACATCATTTCAGTCCCAGTATATCATTCTTGTAGCAAAAGACAAGAAGGTTTCCGCTGCATAGAGGGCAAAGATTGAAAAATAAAATTTTTCAATCGCGAGATTTGTGTCTGCGCTCACTTGACACAAACTCGACATGCGCAAAAAACGTGCGCAGAAAGGAGGAGAAATATGCCGCGCAGAGGCGACCGGTTGTGGCTTTGCGCGGCATATTGTATTTTGCGACGATGTCTGGTTACCCGATTACAAGCTCCCTGCCGCCCATTTTTTCATACAAACGGTGGGAAATGGAAACCACCGTCCGGTTTTCTCCGGCGCGCCTGAGCGCATACAAAACCTCCTGCTCTGTGCCTACATCGAGGTTCGCCGTGATTTCATCCAGCAGCAGAATCGACGGCCTCGCCGCAACCGCCCGGGCAATGGACAAAAGCTGCCACTGTCCCTGTGAAAACAGTGCATCCGTGCAGGGCGTATCATACCCCTGCTCCATTCCGGCAATCACTTCATGCAGTCCTGCCAGCTTCGCCGCTTCGACCGCATCCTCTCTGGAAATCATCGGATCAGAAAGCGTAATCTGTTCCAGAACGGTTCCCGGAACCCGCTTAAAGCTCTGCTCCACGCAGCCAAACAAACGCCGTCTGATACTGTCCGGAAGCAGATAAGCGTCCTGCCCATATATTTTTACACTGCCCTTCTGCGGACGATACAGCCCCAAAAGCAATTTAAAAATTGTGCTCTTTCCTGCGCCGGTGCGCCCGGTCATCGTTACCTGCTCGCCGGTTTTTATCTCGAAGCTCAAATGCTTCAGAACCATCTTTTCCTCTTCATAGCCGAAGCTGACGTCTTCCAGGGAAATACATGCGACCGGCGAATCCATGCCTGCGCTGGCTTTGCCAAGCTCTGTCATCACTTTTTCTCCCGCCTCCCCGGAGGTTTCCAGCCGCGTCGGCAGCTCCAGAAATTCTCCGACACGCTTCGCACCTGCCAGCGCCTCCTGGATCGTCTGGATTTCCATGCCAATGCTTTCGATTGGGGAAAAGATTCTCGAAATATAGGAAATTACCGCAACCGCCGTACCGACTGACATGCCGAAAAACATTCTGACCTCCGGGCCGGACGAAGCCGACAGCAGCATGACAACGCCCGTCACCAGCGCATCTGTAATCAAAATAACCGGAGAATACAGTGCATCGTAAAAATTTGTACGCTCCATCGCAGCGTATCCCTCCTGCAGCGTACGGTCATAACGTTTGCGCATAAAGCCTTCTTTTCCAAAAACATGGATCATCCGAATGCAATGAATCGTCTCCGGCACAAGACCCGACGTCCGCGCAGCAGCCTTTCTGCTGTCCATCTGCGCAGCCAGCATTTTTTTCTGAACATGTCTTGTAAACAGTGCGATCAGCGGCAGAATCGCCAGCAGGGTAATCGCAAGTCCGCGGTTTTTCTGCCAGAGCACTGCGTAAATACCGATCATCGTGCAAGCGTCTGCAAACATGCTGATGATACCGGAGGTAAACAGCGTTTCCAGCGTATCAACATCTCCGACGAACCTGGATGCGATCGTTCCTGCGTCCATTTTACTCAACGTATCTGCGGACAGCTGCGACAGCTTTTCGCACATCTGACTGCGCAGACCGTGAGTCAGCTTCTGTCCGAATACGATCAAAAGGCTTTCCCGCGTAGATTCCAGCAATCCCGCCAGTGCTGTCACGCCGAAATAAGAAAATGCCTGTGCAATCGGCATCGGGTTTTCCGCAGTCAGCCCGTCCACGATGTTTTCCAGAATCAGCGGCGGCACAAGTGCAGTGACGACTGCGCCGACTACGGTGATGACCAATGCAATCGGAAGCAGAAGATTCTGTGTGCAGATTGATCCCACCGCAGTGAGAATTTCATGATGCGCCTTTGACGGCATCGTTTTTTTCAAACGCTCACGCATGGTCTGCTCCCTCCTTCCATTCCTTGCACAAATTTGCATATTCCGGAACGATCTGCAGCATTTTTTCGTGCGTTCCTGTCTGCGTCTGTCCGTTTTCCATCCAGATGACCTGATCCGTCTGATCAAACAAATACAGGCGGTGCGAAATCAGCAGGATAATCCGATCCTTTGACATCGCTTTTAATTCCCGGAAAATCTCCTCCTCCGTATTCCGATCCAGCGCCGCAAACGGGTCATCCAGAACGATCAGTGGCTTTGCATGGGACAGCGTCCGTGCAAGCGCCGTTCTCGCCTGCTGTCCGCCGGAAAGCCGCACGCCGCGGCTGCCGACCAGTGTATCGATGCCGTTTTCCATTTCGGACACTTCCCGGTCCAGGCAGACGCGCGAAAGCTCCCTGCCGACGTCGATCTGCTCCTCTCCGAGCGCGACATTGTTTCGGACACTGTCCGTCAAAAGCTCCGGATCGTGTCCCTGCCATCCGACCATGCTCCTGCGTTCTTTGTCTGAATATTCAGATAATTCTTTCCCGTTTAACAAAACATGTCCGGTATAAGGCACTTCTCCCAGAAAAATTTTACCAAGCGTCGATTTGCCGCACGCAACAGGACCCGTGATCCCGATGATCTGTCCAGGCTTTGCACTTATCGTCAATCCGCCAAAAATCTGCTTTCCGCCCGGATATGCGCCGCCCGCCTGATCCAGCTTCAGGCTGACCGCCCCGGCTGTCTTTTCTTCTGTTTCTTCCGGAGGCTCTGTCAGCAGCGGACGGATTCTTTTCCACGAAACGTTCGCTTTCTGTACGGAGTTAAACAGCTTCGCCGCCTTCGAGGACTTGACCGCAAGCTTTCCATAGCAGGATAAAAATGTCGTAAACGCTGCGATGTTCCAAACCGTCCATCCGCTGTTTAACACATTTTTCGAGCCGAAATACAAAATCAGCACGGTGCTTCCCATGGAAATCACCTGATACAGCGGAGGCATCGCTACGACCTGCATCCCTGCACGGACTGCTGTTTTTTCGTAATCGTCCAGCTGTTTTTCATACATGCCGCTGCGCTGTTTTTCACAGCCGTAAATCCGATAAGTCACCGCGTTGCCCGCGCGGTCCAGCGTCGCTGTATTCAAGCGTCCGGCGCTCTCCTTATATGCGGCATTGCTGCGCTCTACCACGGTTTTCATCTTTTCCGCCATCAAATAGGAAAACGGCGGGAACAACAGACACAGCAGTGCAAGCCGCCAGTCGTACCACAACAGCATCGCAGCATAGGCAAGCAGCGCAATACCGGTATCAAAAATCTCCGTCGTGAACTTCCGGATTCCCTCTACGCACGCATCCACGTCAGACACCGCTTTTGTCAGAAGGCTTCCGGCCCCCTCTTTTTCCAGCTCACCTACACTTTTATGTACCAGATTCCCGTAAAGCACCTGCTTCATGCTCCGGTTGATATCGTTCGCAAACCGGCGCACATAAAACCGCTTGATGTAGCGCGCGCCCTGCACGAATCCGATCACTGCCACATACGCGCACACCAAAAGCAGCATATCGGTAAAAAATTTTTTCCCTGTAAATACATCCAGCAGGCACTGTGCAAGCCGTCCTTCAAACCACGGTCCTGCGAGCAGTCCGATATTATAAATCAGGCCGGAAACCGTCACCGCAAGCAGCGGCTTCCACTCCGTCACAAAGTAGCTTCCGATCTGATCCGGTTTTTTCCAGGCAGTCCGGATTCCCGATTCTTTCCTGTCGCACATCGTCGTCCCTTCAGCCATCCTTTTCTCCTCTGTCCATCCGTTCCTTTACCTGTAAAAATCCAGACCGGCTTTCTTTTTTCGATCTCAGATACAGTCGATCCAGCATTTCGCAAAAGTGCTCGGTTTCTGATTCGTCCAGTTCCTCCATCAGCCACTCATAAAACGTCGATTCAATGCTGACCTTGGAGTTTTTCAGCCCTTCCGCCTTTTTTGTCGCATACAAAAGCTGACTTCTTTTGTCCTCCGGATTGTCCCGGCGAATCAGGTAGCCCTTCGCTTCCAGGCTTGCCGCCCGGCGCGCCGCAGCTCCCTTGTCGATCTTTAATTCTTCCCGCAGCTGCGCCTGTGTGATGCCGGGATGGTGCCGCACCAGATGGATAAAATCGAACTCCGCCGTCCCGATTCCTTTCTCCTTCATCGCCTGTACCGTCAGCTTATTTAACTCCCGCGCAATTTTCGTCATTTTCCGTTCGGTTTTATCCATCGCAATCGTCCTCCTGAATTTAAGTTGCAGGGGCTTTCCTGCACGATAGTTTTTCAAAATGGATGTACCTACATCTTTCTTTCATCCTAGTTTATCCGCAGAGAACTGTCAACCGTTTTCCTGCGCTTGAATTATCAGGAAAACCGCGCTATGATGTTCTTAACTGACTTATGTATCTCACAAAGAAGGGAGCTTCGTATGACTTTAGAACCGCTTATTTTAAAAATGATTTCCTACGATCACGGCAGCCCGGAGCGCATTCAGCATTTTCTGAAGGTGCACAGCTTTGCAAAGACGATCGCTGTTTCCGAGCATCTCGATGAAAAAACACTGTTCATTACGGAAGCTGCCGCCATCGTGCACGATATCGGCATCCGGCTGTGTCTGGAAAAATACGGAGACGGAAACGGAAAATTACAGGAAAAAGAAGGTCCTGTCCTGGCAGAGCAGATGCTCTCCGAGCTGGGATTTGAAAAAGATGTGATAGAGCGCGTCAGCTTTTTAGTCGGTCATCATCATACTTATACCGGCATCGACGGTCTCGATTATCAGATTCTGGTGGAGGCGGATTTTCTGGTCAACCTCTTTGAAGGAAACACGGACACAGCCCATATCCGAGCGACCTATGACAACATTTTCCGCACAGAGACCGGGAAAAAAATCTGCCGCGAAATGTTTGGCTTATAATGTGGAGACATCATCAGCTTTTCTTTCCATTTCGCGGCATTTTGTTAAAAGGATGGGCCTCCCACAAAAACGGCGACGCTGCGCGGTTTCAGGATAAATTCACTGTCAATGACAGTCATCTGTGACTCCTTTTCGGGCATTTCCGGCTGGTCCGTATTGACCGCAAGCCTCCATACAAAGCCGTTTGGAAGCTTCGGCAGAAAAAACTGCTGATCCTCCCAGAAAACATTGACCGCCAGGTACACGAGATCTTCCGTTTCCAATTCCCGGGTTCGCTCCATTTCCAAGCTCCACACAGATTCCCGGCGTCTCTCTGCTTCCTGACTCCACGCGTTTTCCTGATTTCGTCCTGTTTTCTGACTGCTTCCGGCCGGAACCGCCCCCGCAAACATCACGCCCAGGAATTTACTTTCCTGGGTCACATTATTGTCCCAGGGCTGATTCGTATGGACGCTGACCGTCGGGAACCCAAGCCCGGACGAACTGCATTCTCCGCGGATTGCAGAGTGTTTTTTGCGGAATGCAATCATATACCGGAAAAATTCGTAAATTTCTCTATTTTTTTCCAACAGCGACCAGTCCAGCCAGGAAATTTCATTGTCCTGGCAGTAGGCGTTGTTGTTGCCAAACTGCGTATTGCAAAATTCGTCTCCCGCCAGAAACATCGGCGTTCCGCGGCTGCACAGTAACACCGCACAGGCATTTTTGATCATTCTTTTCCGAAGCGCTTCTATTCCGGGGTTGTCGGATTTTCCCTCGTACCCACAGTTCCAGCTCCGGTTATCATCTGCACCATCAGTATTATTCCAGCCGTTTTCCTCGTTATGTTTTTCATTATAAGAATACAGGTCGTACAGCGTAAAGCCGTCGTGACAGGTCAGAAAATTGATTGACGAATTGTAGCCCCGATACTGCCCGCCGTACAGATCCGGAGAGCCGGTAATCCGCTTTGCTGCCTGTGCAGCGAACCAGTACTCTCCTTTTAAAAAGCTGCGCAGCTCATCCCGGTATTTGCCGTTCCACTCCGCCCACCGGTTCCACGCCGGGAAATTTCCGACCTGATACAAACCGCCCGCATCCCATGCCTCCGCAATCAGGTTGACGTCCTTCAGCACCGGATCTTCCGCCAGATTCCGAAGCAGAGGCGGCTGTAACAGCGGCGTCCCGTCCTCGTTTCGTCCCAAAATGCTCGCAAGGTCAAAGCGAAAACCGTCCACCCGATAATGAATTACCCAATGCCGCAGGCATTCCAGAATCATCTGCTGTACGACTGGATGGTTGCAATTTAACGTATTTCCGCATCCGCTGAAATTATAATAGTTTCCCTCCGGCGTCAGCATATAATAAATCCGGTTGTCGATTCCCTTAAATTCAAAAAACGGTCCCTGCTCGTTTCCCTCCGCGGTATGATTGAACACCACGTCTAAAATGACTTCGATTCCGTTCTGGTGAAGCTCCCGGATGAGATTTTTAAACTCCGTCCCTTCCCGGTTATACTCCTGACGCGCCGTGTATCCTGTGTTCGGTGCAAAAAATCCAACCGTGTTGTAGCCCCAGTAATCCAGAAGCGTCCTGCCGCCAATTTCACGTTTTCCCATCGTCTCGTCGAATTCAAACACCGGCATCAGCTCAACCGCAGTGATGCCAAGCGCCTTCAGGTAGGGGATTTTTTCCCGGATACCCTCAAACGTTCCCGGAAACTGCACGCCCGAGGAGGCATGCTTTGTAAAACCGCGCACATGCATCTCATAAATAATCAGCTCCTGCATCGGCTTTTTCGGCTCTCTGGCGTCACCCCAGTCGAAATCGTTGAACACCACCCGCCCATGATAACCCTTCTCCCGGTCGGGCTCTTTTCCCCAGATGCTCTGCTGCGTCACCGCCCGTGCATACGGATCCAAAAGCACTTTTGTTTTATCATAAATCAGCCCTTTTTCCGGGACGTTCGGCCCGTCCATCCGATAGGCGTACTCAAAATCGTAAATATCCAGACCGAACACGATCATCGAATATACCCGCCCGATCCTGTAATTTTCCGGAAAAGGAATCGTCCCGTAAGGCTCTTTTTCCCCTCTGTGAAACAGCAGCAGCTCACAGGAAACCGCATTCTGAGAATGAATTGTAAAGTTGACGCAGCTTCCGAAGGAAGTCGCTCCGTTGATTTCATATAACCCCGGACGGATATCGAATCCGTTGACGCGATCCAATGGGTTTAAAAACTGTTTCTCTGCCGCAAGCGGATTTAGGTTCATGCTGTGTGCCTCCTGTCCCTTTCGATTCTTACTCCCAGTTTATCATCTGTAGGGCAGGATGCAAGCAGGAAAGTCTGGTCATCGCTGTTTTTATCCGGAAAGAAGAGGTATCCACCGCAGCCGTTTGCGCACCCCGGCGGCACGCGCGCCATACTATATAGAAACGGAGCGTTTCAGGTGATCTGCATGGCAGTCTCTTCTCTGGATATTCTGAATCTGTCCCACTCTTTCAAGGACGTGTGCGAAGCGCACGCCAAATCTCCCGAATGTCTCTCCTGCACGCTCCGTCTTTTACTGGAATACAACCTGATTCAGGCAAACCTGGAATATTCCAGACGCTTTTGCTGCACCCCCCAGGCACCGGACGACGCAGCTTCTAAAAACTGCAAAAAGGAATTTCCATCTGCAGGATCGTAGATTGTCAACAAAGCTAAAAAAGTTTTGAAAAGAAAGCGAATTCTGGTAAATTTTAATAACATTTTTTCCTTTTTTCCCATTAGAATAATGTCGATTTTATAAAAATTTCCTTTTTTTCTTTCCTTTTTTGTATTACAATGAAATTATCAAAAATCGATCGAAAGAAAGGGGTTTTTCCAATGGCAAACAGAATTATGCTCAACCAGACCTCCTATCACGGAGCTGGCGCAATCGAAGAAATCGCAAACGAAGCAAAGGCTCATGCTTTCCGGAAAGCATTTGTATGTTCCGATCCGGATCTGATCAAGTTTGGCGTAACCGCAAAGGTAACGGATATTTTAGACCGCGAAGGTCTTGCTTATGAAATCTACTCCGATATCAAAGCAAACCCGACCATCGAAAACGTAAAGAACGGCGTTGCAGCGTTCAAGGCTTCCGGCGCTGACTACATCATCGCAATCGGCGGCGGTTCCTCTATGGATACCTCCAAGGCCATCGGCATCATCATCGCCAACCCGGAATTTGAAGACGTCCGCAGCCTCGAAGGCGTTGCTCCCACCAAAAAGCCCTGCGTTCCGATTATCGCTGTTCCTACCACTGCCGGCACCGCTGCAGAGGTTACCATCAACTACGTTATCACCGACGTAGAGCGCAAGCGCAAATTCGTATGCGTTGACCCCCACGACATGCCGATCATCGCAGTCGTTGATCCCGATATGATGTCCTCCATGCCAAAGGGCCTGACTGCTTCTACTGGTATGGATGCTCTGACCCACGCAATCGAAGGCTACACCACCAAGGCTGCATGGGAAATGACCGATATGTTCCACTTAAAGGCAATCGAAATCATTTCCAAATCCCTGCGTAATGCCGTCGCTAACACCAAAGAAGGCCGTGAAGGCATGGCTCTTGGTCAGTATATCGCAGGCATGGGCTTCTCCAATGTCGGTCTCGGCATCGCTCATTCCATGGCACACACCCTGGGCGCTGTTTATGACACCCCTCACGGCGTTGCATGCGCAATGATGCTTCCGATCGTTATCGAGTACAATCCGGAAGCTATCATGGTTATCAAGAGCACCATTCCAGTTGGATATACTGCAAATGTTCGTGAAAAGTTCCACTGTGACAATATCATCTTTAGCCCGGAATTCTTAAGAGAAAGCAAAGCTCTGTATGACAACCTTTATCCTTCTCGTATCATCGTCGGTACTGATGTTGACAATGCCCGTCTGGTGAAGGCTGCACACACTTTTGCAGAACTCCTGCAGGAAGGTGCAATTAAGGAGAACATTGACACTCTGTTCATGGGCTTTACTGAGGCAGAGGCAGTTAAGCTGTTCGCCAACACCTATCTGGCACTGCGTGTCAGCTACTTCAACGAACTGGATACCTATGCTGAGATGAAAGGGCTGAACACTCAGCAGATCATCAACGGTGTTTGTCTGGATCCTCGTATTGGTACTCATTATAACAACCCGTCCTTTGGCTACGGTGGATACTGTCTGCCGAAAGACACCAAGCAGCTGCTGGCGAACTACGCCGATGTACCGGAAAACCTGATCGAGGCTATTGTAGAGAGCAACAGAACTCGTAAAGACTTCATCGCCGACCGTGTTTTGGAGATTGCTGGTGCTTATGAAGCAAATGACAGCTGGGATGAGAGCAAGGAGAAAGAAGTTGTTGTAGGCGTTTATCGTCTGACTATGAAGAGTAACAGCGACAACTTCCGTCAGAGTTCCATTCAAGGTGTCATGAAGCGTATCAAGGCAAAAGGCGCAACTGTCATCATCTACGAGCCGACCCTGAAAGACGGGGATACTTTCTTTGGTAGTAAGGTAGTTAATGACCTGGATGAGTTCAAGAAGCAGAGTCAGGCCATCATTGCGAACCGCTATGACAAGTGCTTGGATGATGTGAAAGAGAAAGTCTATACCAGAGATATTTTCCAGAGAGATTAAGCAAGATCAAGGAAAATTAGAGGAGAGAGTCAGATGAAAAATAAAGAAAATATAAAGGTATGCTTGGTGGGTTCATCTGGCGGTCATTTAACCCACCTTTATATGTTAAAGCCATTTTGGAAAAACAAGGATCATTTTTGGGTTACGTTTGATAAGGAGGATGCAAGAAGCCTGCTCGAAGGTGAAAAAATGTATCCTTGTTATTATCCGACAAACCGGAGTCTAAAGGCTCTTATTAAGAATACCAAGATTGCATGGAATGTGTTACATAAGGAAAAGCCAGACTTGATTATTTCCTGCGGTGCAGCAGTTGCGGTCCCGTTTTTTTATATTGGTAAAATGATGGGCGCAAAGTTGGTCTACATCGAGGTTTTTGATCGAATTGATAAACCGACAATGACAGGGAAGATGGTTTACCCCATTGTGGACAAGTTTGTTGTGCAGTGGGAAGAGCAGAAAAAGGTTTATCCGAAAGCGGTTAATTTGGGAAGTATATTCTGAAAGGAACTTGTTTCGGAGGTAAGAATATGAACGGCGCAAGAGAAAAAATATTTTGTAATTTGCTAAGAAAATCAAAAAGCAGGAATGCAGGAAAATTTTGGAGGAGAATTTTTAATTTTTATTGTCATTTCATTTTGGGGTTTGAATTTTCGCCTCAAACGCAAGTTGGAGAAAATCTTTCAATTGTACATGGTGCAAGAGGTAGCGTTGTTAATCCAAGGACAATTATTGGAAATGATTGCATAATAAGAAATAATATAATTATTGGTAATAATGGTCTGGGGGGGCAGCCCTATTATTGGAAACAATGTGAATATCGGTTCTAACTCATGCATTATTGGCCATGTAACCATTGGAGATAATGTAATTATTGGAGCAGGTTCTATTGTGGTCAAAGATGTACCATCTAATGTTGTTGTTGCAGGGAATCCAGCAAAAATAATAAGACATATAGCTATAGAAGAAAACGCCTGAGAGGTGAGAAAATGATTTTTGTGACGGTAGGAACACATGAGCAGCCATTTAATCGGCTGATACAGAAAATAGATGAATTAAAGAAAGACGGCATTATAAACGAAGATGTAATTATCCAGACTGGTTTTAGTACATACGAGCCGAAATACTGTCAGTGGAGTAAGCTGATTCCATATCAGCAGATGGTGAAAAATGTGGCCGACGCCCATATTGTAATCACTCACGGTGGCCCGGCAAGTTTTATCATGCCACTACAGATAGGTAAGACTCCTATTGTTGTGCCGCGTCAGCATCAGTTCAATGAGCATGTGAACGATCATCAGGTGGAGTTTGCGAGAAACGTGGCTCAGAGAATGGGAACGATTATCCCGGTAGAAGATATTGAAACATTGGGAGATATCATAACGAACTATGATCAGATTGTTGCTGGCATGGGACATGGTATGAGCAGTAATAATGCAAAGTTTAATGAAGAACTTGAAAAACTGGTAGATGAATTGTATTGAGGATGGGTGGATGAGAAAAGTTGGAATCATGTCGATGCAGCGCATTGCAAACTACGGTTCGTTTTTGCAGGCATATGCATTGAAGCAGCTAATTGAGGAAGTTGGCTGTAATGTAGAATTTGTGGACTACCATGTAGGTGCTCCAGTAATTACAGAAAATGCAGATAGTAAAAACAAGGTTGTCCGAAAGATAGAAAAGGGACTGGAAACCTTTCGGTATCGGGCTCCTCTTGCACACAAATTATCGTTCATCCGATATAAACAGTCTTTCGCTCAAAAGTATATGCCACTTTTAGGGATTACGGATGAAATGAACTACAATCCGACAGTGGATTGTCTTGTGATTGGCAGTGACGAGGTCTTCAACTGTATTCAAAAAAATACCAATGTGGGTTACTCGCCAGAATTGTTTGGAAAAGATAACCATGCAAAAAGGCTTATCACTTACGCGGCATCTTTCGGCAATACAACATTAGAAAAGCTGGAAAAGTATCAAAAAGCTGATGAAGTTGGAGCATTGTTACAGAAATTTGATGCGGTTTCTGTACGGGATGCAAATTCGGGAACTATCGTGAAGCAGCTCACGGGAAAAGAACCGGTCTATAACTTGGACCCGGTTCTGACCTATGATTATATGAATTGCTGCGATAAAATTCCACAGCTCCGGGCCAACGAGAAATATCTGATTTTGTATGCGTATGCAGGCCGCATTTCCAATGAGGAAGCAGACTGGATTGCTGCTTATGCAAAGAAAAAAAATCTGAAAATTTATGCAATCGGCGGTATTCAGAAATGTGCAGACCGCTTTGTGGATTGTTCTCCGTTTGAGGTTCTGGCTTATTTCAGAAATGCAGAAGAAGTCATTACCGATACGTTCCATGGCAGCATTTTCTCAGTAATCACACACCGTCCGTTTACGACACTGATTCGCAAGAGTGTGGGCAATAGCTACGGCAATGAAGAAAAATTGAGTGATTTGCTGGAACGGTTGGATTTGGCAGACCGAATGACAGCGAAAGTTGAAGATGCAGAAAATATCAATGAAGAAACGATTGATTACGCAAAAGTTGATGAGCTGTTGAAAGCACATCGAGAAGTGGCGAAGGAGTATCTGCGAAGTAATTTAGAGGGATAAGATGGAGAACGTAGCAAGGATAAAAGAGAAATGTGTGGGATGCAAAAGCTGTGCGCAAAGTTGCCCGAAACACTGCATCTCTATGGTGGAAAGTAACGAGGGCTTTTGGTATCCGTCCGTTGATGAAAAAAGCTGCATCGAGTGCAAGGTGTGCTTGAAAAAGTGTCCAGTAGAAAATACGGGATTTCATCGGAATGAGCCACATAAAGTTTGGGCGTGGCGCAATAAAAATGATGTGGATATTATGTGCTCTGCATCTGGCGGTGCGGCGGATAGTGCAGCGAAAACTATATTGCAAATGGGCGGTGTGGTTTATGGTGCTGCCTATGACGAGCAGCTGGCAGTAAGCCACATTGAAGTGACAGATGAAGCAGAAAGAGAGAAACTACAGTCCTCTAAGTATGTTCAGTCTGACCCGAAAGATAGCTACACAAAGGTCAAACAGCGTTTGTCAGAGGGAAAAAGGGTACTTTTTACAGGAACTCCCTGCCAGATTGCAGGTCTGTATGCTTTTTTGGGTGGCAATCCAGAAAATCTATATACAGTTGACCTGATTTGCCACGGTGTGCCTTCGCCGAAGTTCTTCAAAAAGTATCTGGAATACCAGAACAAGCAGACGGCTGGCAGAGTAATCTATTTCAACTTCCGTTCCAAAGACAAGAGAGGTTGGGGAACACAATACCTGCTAAAGACAAAGACAAAGACAAAGACAAAGACACTCTCCCTTGATCGCTATGGAAAACATTTTATGGATGGCGACTGCTATAGAGAGAGCTGTTATCAGTGTGCTTATGCTAATACGAGCCGTGTAGGAGATTTGACAGTGGGTGATTTCTGGGGAATTGCAAAGAGCCATCCGAGCTTCAATTCTCCAAAGGGCGTGTCCAGTGTATTTGTAAATACCGAAAAAGGTCAAAAGCTCTTTGAAATGATGCGAGTTCTTGCAGAAGTAGAAGAAGCAACGTTGGAAGAGGGCATGGTGAAGCAGCATAATCTGGTGCAGCCGAGCAACAGGCCTGTGACTAGAGATACTTTCTATAAGAGCATCGATGAACCAGGCTTTATAGAAAATATAAAGGTTGGCTTTCAGCCAAAAGCACGGTTGAAATCTGTGCTGCCGAATAAACTGATTCAAAAAATCAAATCTCTTTGAGATTTTGTGGAGGAAGAATACATGGGAGAGCCTATAAGAGTTTTGCATATCTTGCAGCGAATGGAAGCTGGCGGTACGCAGGCTTTGTTGATGAATATATACCGGAAAATTGACAGAACGAAAGTACAGTTTGATTTTTTGGTCGTTTATAAGGAAAAACAGTTTTACGATGATGAAATTGAAAAAATGGGTGGACATGTTTACAAACTGTCTTTCCGGGAGGATTTGAACCTTCCTAAATTTCAAAAAGATTTGGCAGTTTTCTTTGCGCAGCATCACGAATATAAAATTGTTCATTGTCACGCCTACACGATTGGATATTTCTGCCTGAAAGCTGCAAAGAAAGCAGGTATCCCCGTCAGAATTGCTCATTCACATAATAATGAGACAGTACACGATATAAAATATTTACCGAAGCTTTTCATGCAGCGAATGTTTACCAAAAACGCAACAGATCTTTTCGCCTGCTCTGAAGAAGCTGGAAAATATCTGTTCAAAGACAAGCCGTTTCAAGTACTGAAAAATGCGATTGATTCGCAGAACTTTATTGCGGATGCGGATACCAGAAATGAAATCAGGAAAGAACTGGGGTTAAAGGATAAATTTGTTGTCGGCCATGTTGGTCGCCTGCATCCTCAGAAAAACCATGATTTCCTGATTGATGTTTTTGCAGAAATCAAGAAGAAAAAGCCTGACGCTGAATTGATTCTTGTTGGCACCGGGCCATTAGAAGAGAAAGTAAAAAGCAAAGTGGTCGAAAAAGGCCTTTCAGATTGTGTGCATTTTCTTGGAAATAGAAAGGATATGAACAGAATTTATCAAGCGATGGATGTGTTTGTTTTTCCATCTTTGTTTGAAGGTCTGGGTATTGTTGCAATCGAAGCACAGGCGGCGGGTGTTCCTATTGTCTGCTCTGAAGGATTGCCGCCGGAAACAGATATTACGCCGATATACCAGAAACTTCTGCTGAGCGATGGCGCAGAAAAGTGGGCCAATGTAGCGCTTGAAATGGCACAGAATCTGAAAGCACATACCAATATGCAGCAGTATGTGATTGATGCAGGATTTGATATGGACGCAACTGCAAAATATATGGAAAGTTATTATTTGAACCGATGGAGAACTGCCTGAGATGAATAAAAAAGTAGGTTTCTTAATAATGAATTTTGAAAGCGGCGGAGGTACTGAGAGAGTTACATCTGTCATTGCAAATGAGTTAGTAAAAAAAAATTTTGATGTGAGGATTATCAGTTGTCAGCATGGAAACTCTTGCAAATTTGAAATAGATAAAAACATTAAACTTTACTCACTAAATGGAGAAAAATGCGAGAATTCAGCTTTGAGAAAAATCTATGTCGAAAAGCAATTGATTAAATATGTAAAAGAAGAACAGATTGACATCATGATAGCAGTCGATGTAGCATTATATCTTTATTTGATTCCTTTGCAGATAAAAAAAATATGTAAATGTATCGCATGGGAACATTTTAACTATTATATAAGCCCTAATAAACTGGTCAAATATGCCAGAAAACTGGCGGCAGAACATGCTGATTGTGTTGTGGTATTAGGCAAGAATGATTTAAATAACTACTTGACACAATACAAATATTGCAAAAATGTGACATATATTTATAACCCAATTGCAGTTGATACAAGCGAAAGTACGCCGTTGACACAAAAACGTGCGATTGCAGTTGGACGTTTAAGTAGACAAAAGGGCTTTGATATGCTGGTTGAGGCTTGGGCCTTGATTGAAAAGGAAGTCCCGGACTGGAAATTAGATATTTATGGACAAGGACCGCTTCAAAAAGAACTTCAGGGGCAGATTGACGGACTGGGGCTCAGGAATATAGAACTAAAAGGATTTTCTGATGATATTCATAAAGAATATATGGAATCGTCCTTGTTTTTTTTATCTTCGCGTTATGAGGGGTTTGTGCTAGTTCTGATGGAAGCAATGGCAACAGGACTCCCGGCTGTTAGCTTTCGTTGTAAGGAAGGACCTGAAGAAACGATTGATAATGGTATCAATGGATACCTAGTAGAAGAAGGAAATGTTCAGCAGTTCGCAGATTGTGCGATAAAACTGATGAAAAATGAAACGTTGCTAAAGCAATTTGCGTCAAAAACAAAAAAGGATTTGGATCGTTTCAATACAGCCGCAATTATAAACCAGTGGGTTGAACTCTTAAGAAATATGTAAAGCAAATCAAAAAAGCGGAACAGGAGATAGAATGAAAATATTATTTACAATTAGGAGCCTTACAGGAGGTGGAGCCGAAAGAGTTGTTTCAGTTTTATCTGGCTTATTGGCTGATGTTGGCGAAGACGTTCATATTATTACATATAAAACGTCAGAGAGAGACTATTCTATTTCTGAAAAGGTACAGATACATGAAATGCCACAACGAAAGGATAGTACAATAACAAAAGGAATGAGAATCTTTGATATGAGAAAAATTATCAAAGAAATCCAGCCTGATGTAATTATTCCGTTTGTTGGAACCGTTCTGTATGTGTCTTGGCTTGCAATCACAGGAATGAAAATTCCGTTTGTTTTGACCATCAGAAATAATCCGTGGACAATGCCAGAAAAAAGATTGTCAAGAAATTTTCGCGATTACCTGGCTAAGAAATCTTGTGCCATTCTGGTTCAAAATGAAGAGCAATCGGAATATTTCTCAGCCGATTTAAGAAAAAAGTGCTTTGTTGTTCCCAATCCTCTTTCATCAAAGTTTATTGATAATCATAAAGAAATTTATAGTAGGAAAATTTCTAAAATAATTGCAGTAGGCAGACTTCACGAACAAAAAAATTATCCGCTTCTTCTGAAAGCTATGGTTGATATTACAAAGATAAAATCTGAAATTACACTGGATATTTTCGGTGAGGGAAATCAAAAGAAATACCTTGAAGGTTTAGTCGATGAATATGGACTTGCTAATCATGTTTTTTTACGGGGGAGAAGCCAGAGCATCGAGAAACAGCTACAAGTAGCGGATATGTTTGTGATGACATCTGATTACGAGGGGATGCCAAATGCACTAATGGAAGCAATGGCTTTCGGTGTTCCATGTATATCCAGCGATTGTAAAACAGGTCCTAGAAGCTTGATCAAATCGTTTGAAAATGGTCTTCTGTTTCAGACGAACAATGTTGAAGATTTAAAGGATAAAATGGAATGGGCCATTGCAAATCCTGGACAGATGGCAGAATGCGGAAAACAAGCAAGGCGATGTTTATTGGAGGAGTATTCGTCTGAAAAAGCCTTGAAAAAAATGCAGATACTTTTGGATTATGTGAAGGAGTGTGAGTAAGATGGGTGAAAAAAAACATGGTTTGCGGCGTGTGGCTGGCTATTTTGTGAACCACAGACTGCTTAATTGGATGCCGGACAAGCCATATCTGCAAATTTTTTATTATGCAGAGTTTGGAAAGTTTATTGATTTTAAGAATCCGAAGACATTCAACGAAAAATTGAACTGGCTCAAACTGTATTATAGAAGGCCGGATCTTATTACATTGGTTGACAAATACGAAGTGAAAAAATATATTGCAGATAAAATTGGTGAACAGTATGTTATCCCGACGCTTGGTGTATGGGATAAATTTGAGGATATCAACTTCAATGAGCTTCCAAATCAGTTTGTGCTGAAATGCACACATGATTCAGGTGGATTGGTTGTCTGCAAGGATAAATCCAAACTTGATTTGAAAAAGGCTAAGGAAAAAATCGAAAAGTCTCTGGCAAACAACTATTATCTTTGGACGAGGGAATGGTCATATAAAGGAGTCAAGCCGAGAATTATTGCTGAAAAATATATGGAAGATCAGGAAACCGGAGAACTCCGTGATTATAAATTTTTCTGTTTCAATGGAGAGCCGAAACTGATGTTTGTGGCAACGGAAAGAGGCGTCAAAAACACAAAGTTTGACTTTTATGATATGCAGTTTAACCACATGAACATTGTACAGCACTATCCGAACTCTGTATCCGCCATCAAAAAACCAGAACATTTTGAAAAAATGATTGAGCTTGCCAAAAAACTCAGTGAAGGGTTCCCACACGTTCGAGTGGATTTTTATGAAGCAAATGGTCAAGTATACTTTGGAGAAATGACATTTTATCATTTCGGCGCGATTGTGCCGTTTGAAACAAAAGAGTGGGATAAAAAAATTGGAGATTGGCTGGTACTTCCAGAAAAAATTAGCTAATATGAAAATAATTCAAAGAAAGGATTTTGTGGGGTGCAGGGTCAATCAGCACTTGACGATGGATTGGATGAATGATTACTACAAAAGGCGCAAAGATTAAAGTTAAAGATATTACAAATATTTGTTATGGAATCTGTATTTTCCTGTTTGTCATTGGGCAGTCATATCTTCTTTCGTCATCTGCAATTCTTGCAACGCTGTGTAAAGGATTAAAGATTGTTGCGGCAACTGTTCCGGTATTGGTACTTTTACGCCACTCAAAGTTCAGCATTCGTAATTTGCTTTTATGGGGACTAATCGCTCTCCTGATAATAGGAAATATATTCTTCAATCAGGCAGACAGTGACTTGATCTATATTGTTATATTCATATTGTATTGTTCAAAGGCAGAGCCGGAATCTGTTCTGAAGACTTATTGTATTAGTGCTGGCATTGCAATTGCGATAGTGATTTTTGCATGGCTTATAGGAATTCTCCCGTCTCAAACTAGTGCAGGACGAGAGTACTTGGGATTTTATTTTGCCACATTTGGTCCGAATCTCTTCTTGCACACAGTTTTGGCGTATATTGCCAGTAGAAAAAACAAAATAAAGTTTAGAAGTTGGATTTTGATTGAAGTCATAAATGTTTGGTTTTATAAGATGACGGATACATTAGCTGTATTTGTTGTTATTAATGCAAGCATTATCCTATATTACTTGTTGAATATTGAAAAGATAAAACAGTTTCTGTTTGACAGAGATTTTCCAAGGAGAATATTAGAAATATTTCCATTCTTTTCAGCAATTGCAACGATAGTAGCACAGTACTTTTATATTGCTCACTATAATGAGCCTGCATTCGTGGCTATAAATGCAGCTTTTTCAAATAGGCCGTATTTTGGAAAAATTGCTTTAGAAACGTATGGTGTTTCATTGTTTGGTCAACCCATTACATGGCTGACAGGAACCGATGGCACAAAAGTATCCGGTATGGATTATTTTTATGTTGATTCTTCATATTTGCAGGTGTTAGTAAGATACGGTGTGATAATGCTTGTGGTTTTATGTTTGGCAATGATGGCGGTACAATGCTATAGTGTTGTGACAAAGAATATTTATCTATGCATGGGATGTTCTTTGTTCCTTATTCATTGCATAACAGACCCGCAATTATTATCTTTTAGATATAATCCTTTTATTATAATTTCTGTTGCCTGCGTTGGAATGATAAAGAGCAAAAAAGAATTTTTTGAAAGGAACCGAAATGAGAAAGAATATGAATAAGTATGCAGAAGTAATAGTAACGTATAATCGAAAGAAATTATTAAAAGAAAACATAGAAGCACTCTTGAATCAGACATTTAAGGACCATGATATCCTGATTGTTGACAACAACAGCAATGATGGCACAAAGGAAATGGTTGCAGAGATTCAGGACAAGAGAATCAAATATTATAATACCGGAAAGAACCTTGGTGGTGCAGGTGGATTTGCTTTTGGTTTGAGAAAAGCCATAGAGCTCGGCTATTTATATGCGTGGATCATGGATGATGACTCTATCCCGGAAAAAGAGGCATTGCAAAGCCTTGTGGATAAGGGACAGGCATTAGATGGTGAGTTTTCCTATCTGGCCTCATTAGTGTATTGGACGGATGGGAAACTGTTTGATATGAATGTTCCGGATTTCCAGTACAACTCCAGATTAGGGCTGGATTTGGACAGAATTAGAAAAAACAAGCTGTTGTTGATTGATACTTGTTCTTTTGTTGGCTGCTTTATCAATTTAAAATATGCTGAGACAGCAGGATTGCCGATTTCTGAGTTCTTTATTTATGGAGATGATCAGGAGTATACGGCAAGATTGAGAAAATTGGCTCCAGCTTATTTGGATTTCGATAGTGTTATTGTACATAAAGCACCATCCAATAAAGGCGCAGATGTGGTTTCGGCAGATGAGACAAGAATAGAACGCTTCTTTTATCAAGCAAGAAACGGAATGTACATCGCGCGAAAAAATGGAAAAGTAGGCCGTCGGCTGCGTGTGATTGGTGGGCGAATCAAGAATATTCTCAGAAAAGCACCGGATCACAAAGCAAAAAGAGTTTGGGTGACGTGCAAAGGAACGATCTCTGGATTTTTCTTTAATCCGAAGATTGAATATGCACATAGAAAAGGAGAATAACAGAAAGGAAATGGGAAAACAAAAGTCTCTTAAATTAAATTTTGTAATGAACGCGATTCTTACGATGTCGCAGTTCGTTTTTCCACTGATTACATTTCCGTATGTTTCACGCATTCTATTGCCCATTGGTACCGGAAAAGTATCATTTGCAACTTCGATCGTATCTTACTTTACACTCTTTGCACAGTTGGGAATTCCAACATACGGCATTCGGGCATGTGCAAAGGTGCGTGATAATCGGGAAGAACTCTCGAAAATGGTTCAAGAGCTGTTCATTATCAACCTTATGATGAGCGCACTGGCATATGTGGTTTATTTTGCAGCAATATACTATGTCCCAAGATTTCGGCAGGATAAAGACCTGTTCTTGATTGTTGGCCTGACAATCTTTTTTAATGCCATAGGAATGGAATGGCTGTATAAAGCACTTGAACAATATACTTATATTACGGTTCGCTCGATTATTTTTAAGTTTATTGCAATTGTTGCGATGTTTCTCATGGTGCATGAACAAAGCGATTATGTCATTTATGGTGGAATTTCCATTTTGGCATCATCTGCCTCAAATATTTTTAACTTCTTTCATATACACCGTTATGTCAACATTAAGCCTGTTGGTCACTATAATTTTAAGAAACACTTAAAAGCGATTGTGATTTTCTTTGCAATGTCCTGTGCCACAACAATATATACGCATCTGGATACTGTAATGCTTGGATTTATTCGTACAGACGCAGATGTTGGATATTATAATGCGGCAGTAAAGATAAAAACGATTCTCGTGAGTATCGTTACATCTTTAGGTGTGGTTTTGCTGCCGAGAGCATCATACTATGTCGAACATAGTATGATGGATGAATTTTACCGTATTACAAAAAAGGCAATCAATTTCGTGTTTTTGATTGCAACACCGATGATGATTTATTTTATGCTTTTTGCAAAGGAGGGCGTTTTCTTCTTATCGGGCGATGCTTATGCCGGTGCAATTATTCCGATGCAAGTTATAATGCCAACTTTACTTTTTATTGGTCTGACAAACATAATGGGAATACAAATGTTAGTGCCGCTTGGAAAAGAAAAAGTAGTTCTTTATTCGGAAATTGCTGGAATGATTGTGGATATTATCTTAAATGCACTTCTGATTCCTAAAATGGCATCTACAGGTGCAGCGATTGGAACCTTGGCAGCAGAAATCGCTGTTTTTATTGTTCAGTACGTTGCGCTTAGAGGAATTATTAAGGAAGCATATAGACAGGTTCATTATGTTGCAATTGGCAGTTCTGTTTTAGCTGGAGGGGTTCTCGCGGTTTTAATAAAGAGAATGCAGTGGGGAAGCTTTATGACTTTATGTGCTTCTGCAATTGTATTTTTTGGAGTATATTTTTTGATTTTAACAATTGCAAAGGAATCTCTTGTCATAGAAATAGAAAATCAGTTGCTTGGACGAATTATCAAGAAAAAATAATAACTGACTGAATGGGAGGAAAGAGTATGAAATATGATTATTTAGTAGTAGGTTCTGGTCTGTATGGGGCGATTTTTGCACATGAAGCTAAAGCACATGGCAAGTCTGTTTTGGTAGTAGACAAGCGCCCGAATATTGCAGGAAATATTTATACCAAGAATATTGAGGGTATCAATGTTCATAAATATGGTGCTCACATTTTCCATACTAATAACAAAAAGGTTTGGAATTACATCACGCAGTTTGCAGAGTTTAATCGTTTCACCAACTCACCGGTGGCTAATTATAAAGGAGAATTATTCTCCCTTCCGTTCAACATGTACACCTTTAACAAGATGTGGGGAGTTGTAACGCCGGAGGAGGCTGCCGCAAAGATTGAAGAACAGCGCAAAGAGATTACTAGTGAGCCACAGAATCTTGAAGAGCAGGCCATCTCTCTTGTCGGTCGCGATATCTACGAGAAACTCATCAAGGGCTATACAGAGAAGCAGTGGGGACGTGACTGCAAAGATCTCCCGTCTTTTATCATCAAGAGACTTCCGGTCCGTCTTACATTTGATAACAATTATTTTAATGCATTATATCAGGGGATTCCGGTTGGCGGATATACCAAAATGGTTGCCAATATGCTGGACGGAGTAGAAGTTCGCCTTGGAGAGGATTATCTGGAGAAAAAAGCAGAATACGATGCACTTGCTGAAAAAATAATCTATACGGGTCCGATCGATGCATATTTTGATTACCAGATGGGATATCTGGAGTATCGTTCGGTACGTTTTGAGACAGAACTTCTGGATAAGCCGAATTTCCAGGGAAATGCAGCAGTAAACTATTCTATTGGACAACCAATGGAACTAGCGGCAACAGGAGTTTCAGCAGCAGCAAAGCCGGTTACAAAAGCTATTGCTAAGAATATGGGCATTGCAACGTCTAATGCGGGAACACCTAAACAGTCAAATACCAGAGTGATAACAACAGTATCAGGAAGAAAAAAGGTTATCCATAAAGTGAAGAAGCCAACAAGACGAAATACAAAGTTTCAGCGAGTATGTATGGCATAAGCTATAATAAAAAGACGATTTGTTCAGGCAGGAGTAATCTCCTGTCTGAATGGCGTGAAAGGTACATTTGTATGAAGAAAAGAAGTATATGGAATAAATATGGAAAAAAAACAGCAGAATATGTGAATGAATGGGGAAAATGGTATCGTTTCGATACATACGCTGATTTTGGTATAAATATAGTTGTATATATTGTTATGTTGTGTCTTCCTTTTGCCCTTTTAATTGTGGGGAATTCGAATATAATTCAAGCCATAATATATGCTATATTTATGTTACCCATATGTTGGGGTGTGTCATATTGTAATTATATGAATATGTATACAAGTATGGTTCGGATGGGACAGTACTGTTTAGATGAAGATGGGATTAAATTTGATTATTTTCCCAATATTCATAGAGAGGTTAGGTGGGAAGAAATTGAGTTAATTGAAAGAAGAACGATCGAGGCGATTAGTCCCAAAATAGAGAATGTAATAGATCGTGATATTTTTTTCATT
>ERZ827088.1725-NODE-1725-length-25548-cov-4.717060_pt1 | contig 25548 bp, 19 predicted proteins | sample MGYA00519922_ERZ827088 | MGnify/ENA primary metagenome ERZ827088 (study PRJEB31778, sample SAMEA3449254) | human gut metagenome | biome: human gut; feature: human-associated habitat; material: faeces | place: United Kingdom | collected 2010/2012 ...
TACACCCATTTTATTATATCTTTTATATGCATCTATTAAATGTAATGCTAACATTTTATATCTGATATCATCATCTTTTTTTGTTTGCCACAGAATTGAGGTCTTTCTTACGCAATAATGATACCAACATCTAGACTCTATATAAATACTTTTCATATCTAAAAGCATTGGAAAAATTACCGCATCATCTACATTCTTTTTAAGCGCCTCGTTGCAATTACTTTGATGTTTTTTAAACAACTCTGTTTTTACTACTTTATCACACTGCGACATGTCAATAGGCTGTTCATAAAAAGGATACTTTGATACCTTATTGCAAAATGCAATCCAAAATTCATTTTGGTTATATTGGCCTTCTGCTAATTGTATTGGTTGAGATTCAATAAATCCATTGAATTCTTTTTTCATACCATAAGCAATAATATCTGGATGCCTTTCTTCTATAATTTTTACAACTTGTTCGTATGCAGTAGCTTCAATCCAATCATCAGGATCTAAATTAACAGCATAATCCCCATTTGCAAGATTTATGCCCGTTTTTCTTGCACTTACAATCCCACCATTTTCCTTATGTATAACTGTTATGCGTTCATCTATATTTGCATATTCATCACATATAAATCCACTATTGTCTGTAGAGCCATCATCGACTAATATAATTTCCAAATTTTTATAGGTCTGATTAATCACACTTTCTATAGCTTTTTTTATATATTTTTCAACATTATACACAGGAATAATTACCGAAATTTTTATGCTATTCATAATATCTATTTTCCTTTTCTATTTAGAAACATATATATTCACAATTCTCTGTCGTGTCATAATTTCAAATTGATTAGTTAAAACAAATCTTCCCGAATATCCCTACCCATAAATAACAATCGTCTTGTCCATGCATGAACACATTAAATTATCCAGCTTATCTCTAAATTCTTTTAATTCTTCTAACATCCGCTCTCCTATCTTAATGCCCTTTTCAACTGATAAATCACTCTTTCCATAATATCTTTTGGTCCAATTGTAATTCTTAATCTGAGGGCATCTTTATCAGTAAATAATCTTATAAGTAATCCGTTTTCTTCCATATAAGCCCGCACTCTTCCAGCATCTGCATTATCAAGCTTTATAAAAATAAAATTAGACTCTGACTTATATGCCTTTACCCCTGGAATTTTATTTAATTCAGTATAAAACCACTCCCTGACTGAATTTGTCTCTAATTTCATTTTCTTATAATATTCCGTATCTTTGATTGCTGCCACCGCTATTTTCCTGCTTATTCCACATGCCCTGAACAATGGTAAGTCCAGGCATATCGTACGTCTTAATGGGTAACTGCATAATCCATAACCAATACGTATGTCAGCAAGTCCATAGAATTTTGAAAAGGTTCTTGTTATTACTACATTACTATATTGGGTAATGATTTTTTTCTCAAACTTATTATCATCATTTCCATATCCCCAGTATGCCTCATCTAGCAAAATAACTGAATTGGTATTTTCTCTTATCACTTTTTCAATATCATTGTATGATATTCCACATCCAGTCGGCATCTGTGGAGATGTTATAATAATTACCTTAGGATTATTTTCTTTAGCCTTTTGAAGAAGATCCTCTATATTATACTCATACGTATCTTCTTTTTCACATACCTCGTATGTAATACATTTTGCAAATTTTGCATCTGCAACGCTCTTATAATAACTCCAGCCCGGTGATGGAATTAAAACTATATCATTCTCATTAAGCAATATGCTTCCTATTGATTTAATAACTTCTGCTGAACCATTATGTATAAAAATATTGTTAGATGAAATTCCTAATGATGAGGATAATGTCTCAACTAATTCATCATTTCTTCCCAAATCATATAAATACAAATCTTCCATTGTAATATTTTTCAATACTTCCAGACATTTAGGAGATGGCTTGAATAAATTCTCATTTAAATGAAGCCTTCCACTTTTCTGTACCGTTGGTACTGAATGATATGACTTAACTTCCGAATATTTTGAAAACACTTTGATAACTTCATTAGACTGATCAAGATTTTCATTCATAAACTCTTCAAAAGAATTATCAAACTGCTTGAATTCTTCTAATGTGTCAAATTCCAATACCTTGTTTTTTTCACGTTCAACCTTTTTTAATTTTAATTCATTAATATGTTGAATATGGAAATCATCCATTAACATATTTCTTGTATTCATGTCATTCCATTCTTCATTCATATATTTCACAAATGTATCAGAAAACTTTCTGTCAAAAAAACAGTCCCCTATTGTATACCACGCTTTTGCACCACCACGTTTAATACTTGTTATATAACCATCTTTATCTTCTTCTAATACACAATATTCATCGCAGTATTCTTCTGAATACACACATGAATAATATGGCGAATAGACGTATTTATGAAACACATTATCTGCATAGTAATTATCAGAACATAAAATATAAGAATTTTTCATATAATTCTGTGCTTTATATAGTGACGCTATGTTATTGTATTTATCATAATCATCATTGTGAATTAAAATAACCCCATATTTGTCTCTCAAATATTGAAATTTTTCCTGCATAAACCCAGTTACAATTATAATTTCCTTAACTCCGGCTTCCTGTAACTGTCGTATTTCTCTTTCAATAAGTATCTCACCTTTAACACGGAACAACCCTTTAGGAAGAACATTAGATAAAGGCATGCATCTTGCACTATAACCAGCAGCCATAATAATTGCATTATCAACCTTGTATGGTTTCAATTTATTTAATTCTTCTTCAGTAAGTAAATTTTCTTCTTTATTTTCTGCCTTATATTGTAATTTTTTAAATTCTTCGTAAGTCATAACTACTCCTCTCCAAATTCAATCAACGTTGCAAGATGCTGGGGTTTTCTTTTATCTACCGGAGGTGGTGTCATATAATCATCACCATACATGTATCTGAGAAAACCGTCTGTATCCTTCGGTGCAAAAGCTACCATATCTTCAAATTTTATTTCTTCATAGTCTGTAAGCCATGAACGAAGGTATCCTTTACTTTCTTGTTTCCAATGCCAGCCTGTTGTCCTAACATATTTTGTTTCTATTCCAGCATACTTTTGCGATAATTTATCATACTCTTTGGCAACGAGTTTCATTGGAATTAGTGCAAGCAGGTTATATGCTAATTTTTTCAATATATTTTTTTCATATCTGGCGCCAACAACAGAATAACCTATTTTTCTTGCTATAAAACTTCTAAGATTAAATATCGACTTTGAAAGCCCTTTTTCCGGCATATTATCGCATGGAAAAATATCTAAAAATATGCCATTCCTGCTTTTTATCATCTCATGATCACTTCTAAAAAACTTTGTATTATTTTTTAGGACTCTGCCATACTCCCATCGATATCCCGAATCGGTATGATATGTCTGCCAAAAATATTTCTCTCCAAATTCATTCTGACACACGTCACAAAACTTATCATAATCTTTTCTTAACATTCTGATATCTATATCATCATCCCATGGAATGAAGCCTCCATATCTGACCGCCCCCAGCAATGTTCCGCCATCTAATTCATAGATTATGTCATATTTTCTACATATTCTATCAACCTCTTTAAGCATTTCTAATTCTACGTTCTGTATCTTTTTAAAAGTCTCATCATTATATTCAAAGCTCATATTTTACCTCAATATTTCTCTGTATAATATTATATTTCTAACTCTATCTCTTTCCCACCGATAAAATCATTATCAAAATAAAATCCTTCAAGAATATTTTTCGATATATTACACATACCGTTCAACATATTAAAAAATAAAATATCTTCCAAGCTTTCTGTTCTATCTGACATTGATTTTATGCATTCACTGCAATTGACAGCTAATATTGTCTTATAAATACTGATATAATCATTAATAAAGTCAACTGCGCCACAATTTACTTTTTTCTTAACATTGAAATTTTTCTGGCTCTTTCTATCAGGCTGGCATACTGCATTTCCTCTGTCATCAATATATCTGATCATACCATGTGGAGCCGTAATAAATGTTTCTATATACATATTCTTATTACTTGCAATACTTTTTTCTGCAGTATAATCATCACCATACTGAAAACACCCATCCATTGTTATTTCATTGTTATAAATATTATCTTTTGACAAACATGCATAAAAGCAATACCCTTTTGTCTTAATTCCAGTTAATCGTTGCAGATAATACTGATTTGTTCCATAATATCCCAAATCAACTGTTCCATAAGATAATTCCTTTTGCATATCACCATCTGATGTAAGATAAGCAAGATAATTTTTTCTTTCTTTTTTAGCCTGTTCCATTATTTTATCTTTGTATGGCTGAATCCACTTTAATATGTTCTTACTGTCCCCCACTGCATTAATCTGTCGGTCATTATATTCCAATGTTTCATCTGTGACGATTATCTCAAATCTCGATTTCATATAGTCAGCAAATGTTCCTACATAAGGGAAACTTACAACTCTATTAAAGTCATCTTCATTCTCCATGGTTGCTATATATATAAGCCTTCGTGATATCGGAAGATAACACCAGTCTTGCTTGTATCCATCATCTAATAATTCTGTGACAATTTTGTAATTTTTTTCAAGAAAATATCCATCTCTAGCAAAGAATAATAACTTATCTATTTCATCTTTTCTTGAATTGTAATAAAGCCATATAAGAAATTTTTCAAGTAATGGTCCATAGATACAATATCCATAACTTTCACTATCATCGAATGACACTTTCCCCTTAGTACTGCATAATGCAAATGGACTATTAAACAGATTTGCAATTACCAATCCAAGACATATACTGTCTGATACCGTATTAACATATGATACTAATTCTGCCATAGATGAATTCATAAGCATATCTTTAGCACTCATAATATAATATGAATCAATATCATATTTTACAGAATTCTCAATGTCACCTATTTTATTGTCACCTATATGCAGACACTTAACATCCCTGCTGAACATTTCAGAATACTCTTTCCATATTGTGCCTGATACCTTATCATATTTCTTCTCACATGATATCCATATATGTTCATTACATGGTGGTGTTATTCCACATTTACTTAATATACAATTAATATCATCTAATGTATAATACATATCGCTCACAAGATAAACTTCTTTCCCTGATGTCACACAATACTCATATAAATCTGTAATATCTCTCCTTGCAATGCATAAATCTAAATCTATATCTTTCTCCATCTTCATGATATCCGATATATTCTCATCTGTGAGATTCATACACTTCTTTATCTGTTCATATATTTCGTTAATATTTGCGTATGGCCCACATTGTGCAGCAACTTGTGCTCTTATACCAGCAATCTCACAATCTAATTTTAATTCTGTTCTGACTTTTTCTCCTAATAATCTGAATACATCCTCTGGTGAAAAAACTTTTCTCATTATTAATGTATCAAATATATCAAATGAAACAATGTCTGCTTTATCTATCTTGTTTTTTAACTCCTTATACGAGCTTTCCCAATACTTATTCTGCTCATATCTTGTATCTTTATTTGATAAACTTGCTATTCTTCCGTCTGCATAATACACTGGAACTGTAACATCATTTGCAATTCTTTTGTATATTATCTCATAGTTAGATGGGTCCGAATTAATAATAATTGCATCTACATAATTCTCTACATTCTTTATAGATATTACTTTAATTCCACATAATTCTTTTCCAACATTACTTTCATCCCTATCCAAAATTCCAGCAATATTAAAGTCAGTTATCCCTGGGAGGAGCGTTGCACTACGCCTTCCCATTCCATATATTGCTATTCTCTTGTTTTTTATGCCGCTAAAATTATGTCTGAAATTTTCAATTTCTATATCATATTTAGACTTCTGTTCCATGTATATAATCCTTCTAATTTAGTATGTTTCATTGTCTGATATTTACATCTGTTCTGCTGCTTTTACAAATTCTGTATTGTCATTACCACAACCACCACATATCTTACAAAGCTTCACAAATCCTTTTGCCATATTACCATTACTATGTTCTAGTATTGCTTCTTTTGCTCTGTCATCATCATCAAGTGTTCTTAAATCAATATAATCATCTGATACATTTTTTAATAACTTTGCCTTATCAGCACTCCAGGATACATGGCAATAATAATACTTTCCATCATTAAGGCCATGAAATATCGGTCCACACGAAAGCATATGTTCTCTTACTTTATCAAAATCATACATTCTGTTATTAACTGGGAATCCAAAATCACACCATCTAAGAGAACGATTTACTGAATATCCTAAACCAGCATCACTTACTATCTTTACAGCCGAATCAAATCTTTTTTTATAATCTACTACATCTGTGTAGTCACTGAAATCATATTTAACATTATACTTTTTTGATATTTCTATAAGCTGTTCATCCGGCAGTAATGTTCCATTAGTGATAATCCCAATATTTCCTATTCTATTACCATACCTATCACCAATCTGCCTTATCATGTCTGCAAGTTCACCATTAATAAGCGGTTCTCCACCAAGAATTTCATATGCAACAATATAATCCACGTGTCTGAACAACAATTCTAAATCCTCTAATATATCTTTAGCTGTATAATCTACATGTTCCTTATAATATGGCATAAACATATTACAATGCTTACATTTTAAAGTGCATCGTGATGTTATTGTACTATGTACTTCCATTAAACAGACTTTTTTCTTATAATTCCAAAACCACTCAGTAAGGAACTGCTCCATTGAGCAAAAATCTTTTCCTAACTGTAATCCAAATTTTTCAAGGTCTTCCCCAACTAAAGCGGCATTCCTGTTAGCTGTCATAATTACTATTTTATGATTCTTCAAATCACCCTTAACATCACTAACATGCTTTACTGATATGCCTTTAAACTCACAATTACATTTTTCTTTATTACTATCTACAATGTACACAATGTTAAAATTATTTTTAAAAAATTCTATATTATCATGAGCTACTTTTCCAAACCCATATATAACCAATTCACTTATATCTTTCCAATCATCTGTTAATTTACTTTTCATATCTATCACCTAATATTTTCCATTAAACACAGTTTATCTTAATACATCTGCAAAAAGAGCCCTGCATACAAATGCAGGGCTTTACACATCAATCATCATTCTATCTATTACTGATATTATATCAATTAAAGCGACTCCATTCGCACGTTGATAATAATTCTTGTATCTCAATTGAATTATCATCTATAATTCCTAATTATAAATAATATATCGGTTAATTAGTGATACTTCTTAACCTTTCAGACTTTCAATATATTGTATATCATTATTTAGTGCGTCCCTTTTTCCTTGCGTGACAATAATTTTACCCTATTTTTATCTCAAAAACATCCTTTTTGCACATCCTTTCGATAAAAAAATCCTCAACTGAAGTCAGCTGAGGATTTTACCCTGAGTTTACTTTGGCAAAGTAGAACTTACCTTGTCATTTAACCCTACTTTCTTTTCTTAAACTCTCCATCACGAATGCATGCGTTTTCTCTCCACATGTTCCATCCAGGTTTTCTGCTATATCTGAGAGAACACGAATCTGCTGCTTTGCAATTTCATCAATTGCTTCTCTGTTTCCTTCCATCAGTCTAAAGAACCTATCAACCGGGAAGAATGCACTTTCCTGATACATATACGTCCATTTTTCATATGGTTTTTCAAATCCATTCTCTCCTGTTGTAAGTTGTTCTAACGCTTGCCCGGTCAATTCCGGCGTAACTGTTTCATAAGCACCCTTTTCCGGATCAATTATCGCTACCGTCCAGTCACTGCCACGCTGTACTATAACCCGAGAATCTCTCCATTTTTTTCCAAATGTAGCTGCATACATATATTGAGGTTGATATTGATTAGCTGCTTTTTCTGCATTTTTCCAGAAATTCTCCGCAATACAGCGGGCTATTCCGGTTTCTTTGCATATGCATACCATTCCATCACACGTCCCCGGTATTGTTACTATAAAGTCGCCTGCTTTCACAAGAGCTCTGTGTACTAATGTCCTGCCATTATGAAATCTCCACGCATGTATTTGCTGTGGCAATAATACCTTATAATACAACTCTCCAGTTTTTGGTTTCCATTTATACACATTTCCACTAAATCCACCAGCAAGATACAGTATGTCTCCATCCGAAACAATTCCTGTATATGTATCATTTTCCTCAGGACCTGACAATATTTCATACTGCAATGTATCCATATCAAGGCAGAGAATCTTCTTGCTGTAATTTGCAGTAATATACAGTATATTATCAATTGCTGCGCAATCCCATGTTTCCTCCCAGATATCCCCCCAGTTTTCAATTACCGTCTTCTTGTATGCACTAATCGCATCAGCACAATATTGCACCAGTCCAGCACAGCAATCATATACTATGATCTGTCCATTTTGCGCCGGCAGATAAAAAATCCGGTTCTGATACACATATGACTTATAACAAAATAACGTTTCCTCACTATTTTGAGACAGAATAGCATTTATATTTTTTTTGTCGTCCAAATAATAGAAATTGTTCATCATATATGGAGAGAGAAACACTTCCCCACCATGTTCTGCAAATGAGTAACCACCCATCTGCCACTTCTGCTGATCCGAAATTTTTGCTATCAGTTCGATTTGTCTCAGATCTTTTCGTATCCGGAACAATCCATTGTATTGCTGCGAAAGTGCATAAATCACACCATCTTTCTCATATAAATCCTGAATTGGGAATCTCAATCGTTCCTCAGGCGTTATATCCTCTGTTATATAATCATTTAAAATCAGCATAGGCTTTCCCGCCGCGCCAAATAAATTCACAACCGATGTACTGAGTTCCCCAATGTACCCATCCGACAATGCCACAGTAGAAGTAATATCCGGTGTAGTATCAAATACTCCAACTCCATTCTCCTGAAAATATGCAATCAATTCTTCATACTGCATCAGAAGCTGAGGGCGCATGGATTCTATTGTAGACCGGAGCAGCGGATGTGGGCGCCAGATCAATGCCAGTTCCGGGTACTGTTTTATCTTTTTGAAAAGCCACATCAGCTTATCCAGCATAATACTGCCCTCATTAAGCAGACAGCCGATACTGGTATTCAGCATCAGTGTTCGCCTGCCCTTTACAATTTTTTCCCATTCTTTTGGCATTTTGACCTCGCCACTTTTACACATACGAATGATGCGGTCAAGTTTGGGCGATCCCAGTGGTATTATTTTGTCTTCATATGGTAATCCCTTAAATCCCCTTTTAAAACATTCACCCTGAACAATCGCATAATCCATATGAAAATATACCGGAAGGATAGTATGTTCCGGCGAAACTGCGCCCGTCGTCACATAATAGGGTACATATATAAGCTTTTTTGTATACTTTTTCAATTCTGCAGAATAGAAAGATGGATGTACACTTGTCACATAATTAGAATCATCATATGGATTATGCACATATATAACGTCCGGTCTTTCCTCCTGCAAGTTATATTTCTGATAGGATGTAACCGGAATATTTGGCGGGAACAATTCTCCTTCATAATGAGGAATCCATTCCTTCTGTTTCTGGTCAAAGCTGTAATATGGAATCGGCACTACAAGTACTTCGCAGCCGACATCATCCTTTGCCGCCAAATAAATACTTTCCAAGGCATCCCACATGGCAGCTTTATATGGCATAAAAACAATCTGATACACTTCCTGTAATTCCTCAATTGCATTTATGACATCATATAGCATCCCATCAGCATATTCCAAATCAATCTTTTCGCCTGTTCCTGCACTTTCTGCCAGCACATACACTTCTTCGCAGTACATTTCCAGTAATGGTACTATTTTTACAGCTTCTTCTACCTTCTTCTCTAAAATAGTTCCAATAGCTATAGCTGATTCCTGACACTGTGTCAAAAGCTTTCTTTGTGTCTTTCCATTCTCCATCTCTTTTGTATGATGAAGCTTGAGCATCATTTGCAGTATTGAGAGCAATTGTTCTTTTGTTGTCTTTCGAATCATACTATTTTACACCTCATCTATAACAGTCCTTGTTCCAGATATTTTTCCGGTACATTTGTAATTAAGTCTGTCGCACCAAGCAATGTATATCTTTCCAGATCACATTTTCCCAAAGGTCTTACCTGACCAAATAATGGTTCCTGACCGTTCCAGACACGAACCGGTATATTGCGCTCTTTCAAATATTGTACCGTTTCCCGGTTAATTGCCATTCCTACATTACATGGATGTAATGCATCCGCATGATACTGCTCTTGATTCTCGATTGCATCCAGAATATTAGTTACCAATAATCCGGTTTTTGCATTTTTATCTAATTTCTTCACCAGACCCATGGAAGCATGACAAAAGGATGAATATACAATATAATGACTGATTCCATAGTTTTCTGCCATTGCAATTACTTTTTTTTCCATCCCCTTATATGCAATTCTACTGTTTTTTAATTCAATGTTTATCAGCAAACCATTTTTTTCACAATATGGTTTTAAAAGAGTAAAAACCTCAGCAAGTGCAGGCACCTGCAAATGACCTGTACTCTCATATGGTTTTCCTTGTCCGGAAGGCGTAATAGCCAATGCCCGGATCTGTGCAAATGTATAGTCTTTTACGTACCCTGCCCCTGTTGTTGTCCTGTCAAGTCTTTCATCATGGATTACCACCAGTTGATCATCTTTCGTCATCTGTACATCCAGCTCAATCCCTTTGATTCCCTTAATCTGTGCTGCTTTTTCAAATGAAAGGAGTGTATTTTCAGGATACATCGCACTGCATCCTCTATGTGCCCATATAGCAGGTTTTTTAATGTTTTTCCCCCACTGATCACTAATTATGATTTCTTTTTTTTGTTGCAGAAAACGTTCCATCTGTGCAGCCATCCAGATAGATTCTTCTGCAGAAAGAAAAGCTGTTTCTTTCCCTTCACATTCATTTCCTTCCTGCTTTGCATTACAACACTTTTCCGCGCTCTTTATTTTGTTTGCAAAAGCAGCAATTTCATATCGCAAGCCTCCGCCTTCAAATGGATATTCATATATTTCCACCCGGCTCGGGTCTTCATGTCTAACCACTATCTTCTTTGGCATCCACCATGGAGACGGAATATGTATATATCCTTTTTCTCCCGCGATCATCAGCTCACCGTCCGATTTCACTCCCAGTCCAGTCTTTACTGTTGCGCACTGTATTTTATTTTCAAATATCACTTTTGTATAAGAGTCGCAGCCTGTCACGCTTTGAAGCGACCATATGTGTGCTGCCTTAGCATCCGTTCCAAGCAAACGGGCAACAGGAAGCATACAATAACTCCCCAGTTCCAAAAAACTTCCTGCATAATCTCCCCATATTTCCCTGCCAGCCGCCGATCCAATCTTTGTAAAGCAGGCCTCTACATCATGTATACATCCTATTACACCTTGATTTAACAATTCCTGCAACGCCACAAACCCGGGACAATATGCTGTCTTGACGGCTTCCATGAGAACCAGTTGTCTTTCTTTTGCCAGTGCAAAAAGTTCCCGCGCTTCTGCCCCAGATAGTGTCATTGGTTTCTCGCATAAAACATGCTTACCATTTTCCAGCATTTTTCTGATATAATTACCATGGGTTTCATGCGGTGTAGCAATATATACCGCATCTACCCCATCGATAAATGTATCCAAATCATCAGTTGCATACCTGATATTATGCTGATCAGCAAAATATACCGCGCTTTGTGGGTGCGGATTATACACGAATTGAAGCCCAATCTGATATTTCTGCTCCACATATTTTATTTCATCAACAAATCTTGCAGCAATCCGACCTGTTCCTATCATGCCTATCCGAATTATCTTTTTTCCCATATTTTATCTCTTTCTACCCATCTATGATCTGCGTTTTCCAGTATTCGCCAATCTCATATATCGTTTTCAGAACCTTGTCTGCCATAGAGTCCGGAAAGCTGTTCATGCAAGGATATGTTTCAAAGCTGAGTGTTCCGTCAAATCCAATCTCCTTCAATCCCATTATAAATTGTTGCCAGTTTTGTCCCATCCTTTTACCGTTCCCAAAAGAATATGGCATCTGATGCTGGTCAGCAATTCCATCATTTTCATGAAGATGCAATAGTTTGATTCTATCCCCCAATAGCTGTATATATCTGTAGGAATCCTGATGTGCCAATTGTAAATGTCCACTATCAAGACAAAGCCCAAAGAGTTGCTTCCCGGCCAGTTCATTTAACTTATCAATGTACGCTATCGCATCTGCCGGATTCGCGCAGACTCCCTCCGTAATGCGTTGTCCTACACTTTCATATAAATCCTCAAGGCAAATTTTAACATGATACTTTTCCAATAAAGGAATCAGAGTCTGAAAGAATTTCATATTTTCCTCCCGCTCTTTTTGAATTCCCGCATTATATTGCAGTTTAATCGGATGCACAACCACCCATTCAATTTCCAAATACGATGCAATGACCAAACTCTTTGGAATTACCTGTTCCATCATAAACCGGTTTTGTTCTTCCCTTCCCGGAATCATGACCGGATACGGTGCATGCATTTGTGACGCGCTAATTCCGTATTGTTTCATGCACTCCTTCATTGGCTGAAAATAGCTTTTCAGTTCTTCTATATCCTTACAAAAAAAAGAATTCATTCTGCCTGCATAGACATCTGTATTAAGAAGGAAAGCATCTATATTAAAATCAATATTCGTAAATCCGGCATTTCTAATCATCTGGAGCGCCTGCTTTGCATTTCGTTCCGGATAAATTCCTTTTGTCTGTACTCCTATTTCCATCTGTATCCTCTTTTTTTTCGGTCAAAAATCATATTCATCGTAATAGCAATCATATGCTATGCCCATTTCCTCCAGTTGGCTACGTATCTGTGTGTAATATTGATTACAAATCATTACTCTGTAATCACAATACGGCTTTTCTAATAATTTCGCAGGAGCAATTACATCGTACCCATATACCTTTTCGCCCCACAAGGCCTTGTTATTATCACTCAGACAGACCGGTGGATATTTTTCCCCCCATTTCTGAATATAGTGTCCTGCCATCTGTCCAGCTCCAAACAAAATAAATCCCTGTTTTTCTTTCTGTAGTTTTTTTTCAAAATAAAATATGCTTTCCCATTCTTGGTAAATCCCATATAACAACCGACAAAAAACCGGATGTAAAGACTCAGGTGCACAAGCAAAAAGTCCTGCTGTATCAAATACAAGATATGAATCATAGTTTTGTCTGACCAGTTGTCCTACAAACCGCACCCAATCTGTGGATTTTCTACCTCTCCCCGTTGTGAAAGAATATGGAAGCTGTCGCAGGTCATGCATCCCATCATTATCATTAACATGAATTAGCCTGATCGAGTTGCCCATATCTTCCACCAAAGCTCTCATATTTCTGCCTGTCAGATTAGCAATTCCCGTATTAAAACAGATTCCAATATTTGCTTCGGGCAGTTTTTTTTTCACATCATCTAACAGCTCTTGTAATCCTTCAGCTCCTGAAAATGCAGTGTTACAGTAAAAATCCTCCGACTGTTTTTTACAACCATTTTCAACTAGAATAAAAATGCCACACTCAGCCGCCTTAGCACAGCAGTTGACAAGCAGCTGTCTAAACTCATCTGTTATTTCTTCTGCATCCATCGTTGAAACTACAAGGTAAGCTCCTTTACATTGCCTCAAAAATTGTATACATGACAGTAATGTATTCCAATTAAGTTCCTCCATACTAATACTTACCCCTGTTACACTTCCATTAAATGATTCATCCGGCTCAAAACTTTTAAATGCATCTGCATCATATTTTATTTCCACTTTGGGAAATTCTGTATATGCCAGCACTTTTTTTGCGCTTGATAGTTCAATCTGTATTCCTGCATTCATTCTGTGCCATTCTCCGTTTCATGAAAGATTCTGTAATAACAGCCATAGCAATTGCTTCTTCTCTTGTAAGTTTATATCCACTCTTTGCATTTTTATTAATTTGTGCTACAAATTCACTGATCTCGTACCGAAGACCGTCTCCTTGAAAAGCCGGTTCATATACTTTAATATCCGTAGGATTTTCTCGGCGCACTTCAAAATGTCTTGTTAACCACCATGGAGACTGCGCTAATATATAACCATCTGTTCCTGCTATAACAAGCTCCCCTTCGCTCTTTACCCCCACTCCCATCTTTGCCGTTGCCATACTGTCCGGGTAACGAATCTGTACTTTGGTATACAGATCAATCCCACCTTTTCCTGTTATACTGTCTATTTGGAAGGAATCATACGAAACACCAAACAATTTTATAATCGGCAGTAAAGAATAATATCCAAATTCCAGAAAGCTTCCACCATACTTTGCATCTGTCCGTTCCCTTGCAGCTTCATCTGCCAGTCTGGTAAAACAAGCCTCTACGTCGCGAATCTCACCAATACTTCCACTTAATGCCACATCGATCAGATGCTGAAATCCAGGGCAATAGGCTGTTTTGATACCTTCTAAAAGAACCTTATCTTTCTCTTCTGCCAACTCATACAACTCTTCTGTCTGTCTTCGAGTAAATGCTACGGGTTTTTCACATAATACATGTTTCCCACATTGCAATGCTTTTTTTGCATAGTCATAATGTGTTTCATTTGGTGATGCAATATAGACGGCTTCTATACGCTCCAGAAATGCATCTAAATTCTTTGTTTCACACTCTATGTCGCATTTTCTCTGGAACGCCTTGCCACTCTCTGGCACCGGATTATATGCGCAGCTAATATTAATGCCACTAACATATCTTGCCTCGGATACAAATCTTGGTGCTATCCGTCCCGTTCCGATAATCCCAACGTCCACGATCCGGAATCGGCTCTTTCGAATTAATGTTGAGGAAATATCAGGAGTTCTTTCCAGATAAATCACCTGGCAAAACTTACGAAGATAATCAAATGTCCCAATCCAGTCAGAACCCACTGTAAAAATATCTATCTGATATTTCTGTATATCTTCAATTTTCTGACCTATATGATCTTCCAAAATAATCTCATCTGCAAATCCTGTTTTTCGCACATTTTCAACACGTTCCAAAACCGAATCCACTACATTCACTTTCCCACGTGATTCATCAAAATGCTCCGTTGTAACACCCACAATCAAATAATCGCCCAGTTCCTTTGCCCGTTTTAACAGATTATAATGTCCCTGATGAAACAGATCAAAAGTACCATATGTAATGACTTTTTTCATAGAATTCCTCTTTCCTACGACTTATACCTGAAACCACAACCCCACAAAATTTGCTTTTCATACAAACTATCATTGAACTATACCATAAGAAAGTCCCTGCACTTCGTGCAGGGACTCCTGTTTCCTTTTTCGCGATTCCGTTCGCACTTATTAAATATATCGGTCAGATCATAGAAAATAATTAGAGTCCGGCCTGTGATTCGAGTTTTAGATATTTCCTTGCTTCTGCTTCTGAAATATGCATGGAATCCATTAAACTTCCAATCAGCAATTTACTTTTTTATTCCTCCTTGTTTTGCTCCAGTACAACCAGTGCGATCTGTCTGTAAATATCGAGCATTGGCAAAATATCCGCTTCAAACGCATTCGCGATCATTGCATGACTGTTATTTCCAAGTGCCCGGTTCAGATTCTGTACCTTTTCTTCCATTGCATCCTTATTTAACACTTCTTCCTTTTCATTCAGGAATGGAATTGTAATATTGATAATATCGATCACATAGTTCAGTCCGTCAAGCTGCTGATTCAGATAGTCTTCTGTATCCGGCATCTCTGCCCCTCTGAGCTCCGGTATGATCTCCTTCATCGCCGGAATCAGCTTTGCAATGTATTCGCTGCCAAGTTCAAGTGCTTCTAATTGCTGTTTTTTCTGTTCTTCCATTGTAATTCCCTCTTCTTTCTGCATAATTAGCTGTTATTATTGATATTGGCAGTAAATCTGATTTTGTATAGCTGTATTTACCAGATCTGCCAACGATCATCAACATGATATCTGCCATAATTCCACGTTTCAAATACTTGCTCTTTTTGCCCCATAATGAGAGCTGCCACAGTTCCACTCGTTCTACTCCCCAGAAAACAATCACATTTTCCAAGAAGCAATAATGCTGCCAGATATTCCATATTTTTATAATAGCAGTCTATTTTCGTTTCTTGATTTATTTCCGTTAAAAGCTTTTTCTGAACAGACGCATAATACTGTTTTTGTGTTGTGAATACCCTGTCTCCAAAACACTCTTCAAATGCCCGTCTGATCCCTTCGTCCTCCGTCACAAGATAAATGTGTTTCAACTTGTAGCAGTGTAGCATCTCACCTGCTTTCTGCAGCATTTCTGAAACAGAAGGCTGTACAGGATGGTTATAAGGCCTTAAAGATACATAATCCGTACCACGACATAATACACCAAGTACTTTTTCAGCCATTCTCTGTTTTGTCTCCGCCACAGCAATATCCAGCACATCCTTCAACCGATCTGATGGTCTGAGATATTGATTGGCCCGACGTCTCCATCTATCCAATATATAGGGATTTGTGAAGAAATCCATATCATAATATGGCTTATCCACCGGAATACCATCAAGAACCATAACCTCCGCATCATTCGGAATATCCATAATTCCAACACCAAGTGGTTGTTCAAAAAACAACTCCCATGCATTTGTATTATATTCCATGCTCATATTTCGGAAACAATTATCCACACTGACTGTATCTATTACCGGAATCATACCTGCCTGCAATGCAGCCTCTATCTGGCCTATATTTGTTATAATATGAGAACCAATTCCCGGAACCGTATCTTCTCTCCGGATAATCGCATATCTGTTTCCGGTTAACAGTGCCTTCTCGTACACATCATCCAGATACAGACGAAATGCCTCGTAATATGCATATAAATCATCTTCCGATTGTATTTGATGATACAACATTGCGATTCTCTGTTCCCGCTTTTCTGCATTTCGGATCACATGCCCTGATTTTTGTAAAATCTGTTGCAACTGCTTTAGTATTTCCCAATATGCTTCAAATGAATTAGCATTTTCCCCTTGCATGATATCTGTCATATCGCTTTTTAATGATTCCTGTATTTGCCTTATCGTCAGCAGTATTTCTTCTGTTACGCTCATACATCCCCCTTTATCCCTCATACGTTTGCACATATTGTTTATATTGTTCGGCAACCTGATCAAGTACTGGCGGCGTCACCTCAATCTCCAACAGTTTCAGCAGAAGCTGATAGAATTCTTTCATATAAACCGGTATATACGGATTTTTCAAACATTCCGGTATATAAAACAAAATCGACCTTTTTAGTCTGCAGAACATTTCATATGGTGGTTTTTCAAAGCGAAGACATATAATTTTAACTGTTGCCAGATACCATATAAATAACAGATCTATCTCTAATGATTTTTGATACGTTTCCCAAAAACCTCTTTCCTTTAATGTCTCCACCAGCATTTCATTTACAGTTATAATATCTCCGTGATAAGCAGCTTCTTTTTTCAACACTGTAGAAGCAGGATTAATATAATAATGGTAGTAAATTGTATCTACGTATGACACTTTTCTCACATATAAATGCAGTAATGCCCCAAAATAAATGTCCTCATATGCTACCTGCTCCGGGAACCTGATGCAATTATGATCCAATATTTCTTTTCGGATAATCTTATCCCATACATTAAAATGCATGGGACTTTCCACAATAAAACGACTTCTGACATCCTTTGTATCTATAATAACCCTGTCAATTTTTCCACTGCCCTTATCATCCAGCTTCTGAAAATCATTTCCCCGATCCCGGAGATGCCTGCAGATCACAACATCCTGTCCGTTTGTTTCTGCTTCTGACAGAAGTGCTTCAAACATTTCCGGTTCAACCCAGTCATCACTGTCTGCAAATCCAACATATTCACCGGTTGCATACGACAAACCGATATTCCTTGCCCTACCCATCTTTCCGTTCTCATCGCAATGCACTGCCAGTATCAGCTCCGGATATTTCGCCTCCCATGCAGTAATATGCTGCCATGTTGTATCTGTCGATGCATCATCCACCAGAATGATCTCGTATGCGCTTCTGGAAAGTGTCTGTTCTGTCAACGACATCAAGCATCTGCCTATGTACTTTTCCACATTATAACATGGTACAATAATACTAAGTTTCTTCATAACAACAGTATAGCATGTGCTAACTCATTCTACAATGAAGAGGTTAGCAAATTGCATCCAAAAAATTCCCCTTTTTCATGCAAATATGGTACTATATAATTATTATTTCTATCATTAAGAAAAAAGAGGTCTTACTATGCAGATCAGTGCATGTATCATCTGTAAAAACGAAGAACAGTATATCGACAAATGTATACAAGCGCTACGCGCATTACCTGTCCATATTGTTGTTGCAGATACCGGTTCTACAGACAATACACTTTCTATTTTAGAAAAGCTGCTTACTTCCAATGATACATTATGTCACTTCGAATGGTGTAATGATTTTTCCATGGCACGCAATTTTTGTGCTATACAGGCACAGACTGATTGGATCTGGATGGTGGACGCTGATGAGATCTTAACCTCCTGTGATTCTGTCGTATTACACGATTTTTTAGAAAAGAAGGAAAATGTTGATAAGATTGGAACAATACTTCGAAAAGATGCTTATCCGCTGCAGGGAGAAATTGCCTTTGCCACCTCCCGTATGGGGCGGATTTATAACCGAAACTATTATCACTATGAAGGAATCATCCATGAACAGTTAACTCCATACAACCGTTTCACTGATAGCAGCGATACTGCCCTTCAGGAAATTTGTTACGTGGATCTTCCTCTTTTTTTTGATCATATGGGTTATGAAACAATGGAAACACTGCGAAAAAAATGCAAGCGCAATATTTCTCTATTGGAGACTGCTTTTGCAGCTCACGAAGATCCTTATCTGGCTTACCAGCTCGGACAGGCTTACGCAGCCCTCGGAGAGCATCAAACTGCCATTCATTACTTTGAAAGTGGATTAACATTTGATTTAGATCCCAGACTGGAATATGTACAGACCATGGTGCAATCCTATGGCTACAGTCTGCTTGCTCTAAAGCAATATCAAAAGGCACTTTCCTTTACCGGGATCTATGATGCGTTTGCCATCAATGCAGATTTTGTATTTCTGATGGGGCTTATTTATATGAACAATGCCATGTTTTCAGAGGCGATTGCTGAATTTGAGAAAGCCACGAAATATAAAACATCTATTGTAGAAGGCGTCAACAGCTATAAGGCACTTTATAATAAAGGAGTCATTCTGGAATGTTTGGGAAATATTTCTGAAGCTGTAAAGAGCTATGAATCCTGTGGAGCATTTGCACCTGCCAGACAAAGAATAAATATTCTTACTTCCAAATAGTTTCTATTATATTTATATTTCTCATAATATGTCCGAAATACTTAATGATATGATTTTCAAAATTATAAGTTCTATAAGCAGAAAGGTACGTTATGCGTATTCAATATTTTAACGGCGGTCTCGCCAATCAGGTTTTTCAATATATTTTTTACCGTTACGGGCAACTGACTACAGGGCATCCGGAAGAATGGTTTTTAGATGATTCTTTTTTCTTTTTCAAGCACCAGCATAATGGTTATGAACTGGAAAAGGTTTTTGGTCTGAAACCCAATTTGTTGAGCGAACAACTCGGTGCTGATGCATGGAATGCCTTAGTAGAAAACCGTAAAAACGGAATTGGAATGGCCGATAATCTCGCCAATCTTGGTTTTCATGTTTCCATGATTGCAGAAGCGCAAAATTACAAAACAGACAATCCGTTTTCAGGAAAGGTCTGGTCCATTCCCTGTAATGAATATCACCCAGACATCTTAAAATGGAACGATGAAATTGTTTATTATTTTGGGTATTGGATCAACAAAAACTGGATCAATGCCTATCGTGATCTGTTTTTAGATGAGCTTGCTTTTCCACCTATTTTAGACGATAAAAATCTGAAATATGCCGCTCGAATAAAGTCTACGCTATCTGTCGGTGTTCATATCAGACGAGGGGACTATTTAAATTTAGGAATTGGTATTGATCCTGTTTTTTATCATTCCGCTCTTTCAGAAATACTTGCATCCTATCCGGAATCTACTTTATTTGTTTTTTCGGATGATCCTGACTGGTGTGAAGATCACGCTGATGTATTGGGGTTATCTCTGGCAAAAGAGGTCATATCAGTCCGTGGAAATATAAATGGTGCAAATTACATCGACATGCAGCTTCTCAGTATGTGTAAAGGGTTGCTCATTTCCAACAGTGCTTTCAGTTATCTGGCTGCTCTGTTAAATAATAATTTAGAATTTTATTATAACCTTGCCAGCTGGAGAGAATTATAAAAGTATGAGGTCAAATAATTATGATTCCTATTTCTGTATGCATCATTGCCAAAAACGAAGAAGAGAATATTGAAAAATGTCTGCAATGTTTAAGCAAGCATCCATTTGAAATTATTGTTGTAGATACCGGCTCTACAGACAGAACCAAAGAATCAGCACAAAAATATGCAGATAAACTCCTTGATTTTCCCTGGTGTAATGATTTTTCAAAAGCGAGAAACTTTTCTATAACGCATGCCAGTCACGATTGGGTTCTCATAATAGACTGTGATGAATTTGTGGAAAAACTGGACTTTACAGCAATTCAAAAATTGATAGAGGAATATCCGTATGCAATTGGGCAATTATATCGTGATAATATCTGCTATGATAAAGACCACAAATTAATCCATTCTTATGATCATGTAGAACGGTTATTTGACAGACGGCTCTATTATTACACAGGCAATATCCACGAACAGGTTACCTCCCGGGATGGCAGCCAGCTTTATGGTTTTGAAATACCGCTTACCGTTACGCACACGGGATACAGCGGCTCTGATGATGACCTGGCTGCGAAAGCGCAAAGAAATATCAATTTACTATTGACAGATCTGCAGAAGAATCCTGATGATCCTTATTTATACTATCAGCTTGGAGAGAGCTTCATGTTGAAGGGCGACTACGAGAGTGCCTATTCCTATTATGATCAGGGCTTCTATCTGGATGTCGATGAAAATCTGGAATATGTACAAAGAATGATCATTTCCTACGGATATTGTATGCTCTATACGAACAGGATTGAAAAGGCGCTTTCTTTGGAAAATGTATATGACAGCTTCTGCACGATTGCAGATTTCCTATTTTTAATGGGTAATATTTATTTACAGGCAAGGCAGAACGATAAAGCTTTGATGGAATTTCTAAAGGCAACTTCCTGTCAGCGTCATTTCGATGAAGGCACAAATTCCTATCGGGCTTATCATAATATTGGATGTATTTATGAAGCATATGGGCAATATGAGGAAGCGCGGAAATTTTACCTGAAAGCCGGAAATTTCCCAATGTCTCAGGAAAGGCTTTCCAATTTACCAATCACTACTCAAAATGATATCACATAGCTATTCCACAGATTTACAGAATAAGGAGAATGGAGAAACGCCTATGATTCCAATTTCATTATGTATGATCACTAAAAACGAATCCGATAAATTAGATCGCTGTCTTGCTGCTGTAAAAGACCTTCCTCTGGAAATTATTGTAGTTGATACCGGTTCGACAGATAACAGCACTGAAGTTGCCCGCAAATATACAGAACATGTTTATCATTTTGACTGGATTTCCGATTTTGCCGCTGCAAGAAATTTTTCTGTTTCCAAGGCCACAAATGACTGGATCCTGGTATTAGATACCGATGAATATGTAACATCTGTAGATATGGAAGCAATCTATGCATTATTAGCAGATAATCCAACTGGTGTCGGATGCTTAATTCGTAATTCTCCTGATACGCTTAACAGTACCATTGTGGATCATGTAGAACGTCTTTTTAATAGACATATCTATATGTATAAACGGCCTATTCACGAACAGGTTCTTCCTATTGATGAAGGTTCAACCGTTTTCTCATCATTTGATATTCCTTTATATGTAGATCATGACGGATATATCGGAAGTCGTGACACCACAGATGCCAAGGCCAAGCGTAATTTGGAGATTTTACTGTCTTCTGAATCTCTTTACCCTGATGCCTATACATACTTTCAAATCGGACAGAGTTATTACATGCTACGAGATTTTAAAAAAGCTTCTTTTTATTATGAAAAAGGATTAAATTTTGATCTAGCCCCGGAATCTGAATTTGTTCAACTAATGATTGTCCATTACGGTTATTCACTTTTAAACACCAATCGTGCAGAAGATGCGCTATGTTTTTTTGAACAAGTATACTCATATTTTGATTTTTTAGCAGATTTTCTTCTTGAGATGGGAGTTATATATATGAGAAATGGTCACTATATGAAAGCAGCCTTGCAGTTTATCAAAGCTACTCAGGCAGAAAAGTTCTTTACACTTGGCACCAATTCCTTCCGCGCCTATTATCATCTGGGTGCTGTTTATGAAATGATCGGGCAACCGGAAAATGCACTGCTTTTTTATGAAAAATGCGGCGCATATAATCTGGCACAGGAAAGGATCAAATTTTTAAGGGAATCACAGAAATAAATTTAAAAAGAGAAAACAGATTATTTACAACTCTGTTTTCTCCTTTTTTATACCTCATTTTCGATCACCTAGATCATCCCCAATATTTTATCTACCTGTCCACCGTAAGAAAGCAATTCTTTTACCTTGCGATATCCATTTTCCGCAATTTTCTTTCGCTCCTCCTCATGTTCCAGATAATATTCCACCAGATTGAGCAGATCTTCTTTTCCATCGTAAAATACATAATCTTCATCGGGCACAAAATATTCATTGAAATCTGCCTGGTAATTTGTGATCAGGAATCCACCGCATCCCATAATATCAAGTGCCCTGAGTGGAATTCCGGTATGAATACTACGAAGTGATATATTCAGATTGATCTTGGCGCATTTCATAGCATATGGTGCTCGTTCGTAATAATCGATCCGCCCCATATTATCTACTTTTGGCAGAAACGGTGTTTTCTCCGGTGTGAACAGCTTCACTTGAAATCTTTCTGACAATGCTTCCAGTAGTTCACGACGTTCCATCTGGGTAACTTTACGTGCCAGGAAATAATTCGCAAATGACCATGCAACCGTTTCCATACCATCTCCGTTTGCCTGCACCGGACAAACCTTCTGCATTCTGCTGATAATATCCGGTGTCAACGCCTCCTCCAACACATCGATTCCATACAGGCTTTTCTGCACCTGCATGATTCCATCCAAATACCCTTTTGTATATTCATCCACATTTTCCAGATGATGATATAAGTACTGACGCTGCTCACTGTACATGGAACCGATAAAGGTTACATCGCTGTCATACATCTGATGCATCTCCGGTGTAGGCTCCAGCGTGTCATAATATTCTACTGCAGATCCCATCGGTAAATACCGGACATGCTCCGCGCCAAGTGATCTGAGTTTTTCCGCCTCATGGCTGTCAAATACAAAAACTCTGTTTGTATCGTAAAGCACTGTCTGTGAATACAACAGAATATAAGGGCTGTCATATACCCAGGATACATATTTTGTCCTGCACGCTTTACAGGCGATCGCTGCTACCGGATAATAATTAAAGGAAAATACAAAATCGGGTCTTGTCTGCATAATACGTCTTGCAATCGATTCTGTCAGGTTTGTACTGTTTCTTATATTTTCCTTATCCTTCGGGAAATCAAAAAAATCAATTTCATATCCTCTTTTTTCCAGTTCGTTAACGATAAATTCATTTCCAAAGCTTTTCCAGACCAAAAAAAGTACAGTTTTCACAAATATATTTTCTCCTTTTAATAATCCCCTATGTTTATCATACACCTCTATTTATCTTTTCGCCTAGCTTTATTTTACTCTTTTGCTCTATTCCCATATAAATTGTTGTTCTACAAAAAATACCGGCTGCATGCAGCCGGTACTTATTTTTCTCGTTTTTATTTGTCTACTGTTAACCCAGTAATGATAATACACCCTGATTTGCCTGATTAGCCTGTGCAAGCATTGACTGTCCTGCCTGAGCAAGGATGTTGTTGTTAGAGTACTTAACCATCTCAGTAGCCATATCTGTATCACGGATAGAAGATTCAGCACTTGTTGTATTTTCAACAACGTTATCAAGGTTCTTGATTGTGTGCTCTAATCTGTTCTGAACAGCACCAAGATCTGCTCTCTGGCGTGATACTTCGGACAGTGCTGCTTTTATAATAGAAATTGCTTTCTGTGCGTGTACACCAGTACCACCACCAACAGTGATGCTTCCATATGTAGCATTGTCTACTAAGCCAATACCCTTTGCGCTCATGCCTGTAATGTTCAGTGTAATTAACTGATTAGATTCTGCTCCTACCTGAAGACCTACATTCTTGAAATTACCATTTAACAAATTCTGTTCGTTAAATGTAGTAGTAGATGCAACACGATCAATTTCAGATACAAGAGCCTGAACTTCCTGATTGATGTATCCACGGTCTGCTGTTGTCTGTGTACCGTTGGCTGCCTTTACTGCAAGCTCTGTCATACGCTGAAGCATATCGTGTACTTCTGCAAGAGCACCTTCTGCTGTCTGTACACATGAGATACCGTCCTGTGCATTTGCACTTGCCTGTGTCAGACCTCTGATCTGACGTCTCATCTTCTCGGAAATAGCAAGACCTGCTGCATCATCTGCTGCACGGTTGATCTTGTAACCTGAAGATAACTTCTCTGTAGATTTTGCCTGAGAGCTTGTTGTGATGTTAAGCATTCTGCTTGAATTCATTGCTGTAAGATTGTGTTGTACTACCATAATTTTTCCTCCCTGATCTCGGAATCCGTTCCGCTAATGTTTCATTTTCCTTAATTGTTATATTTTTCCGGTGGATTCCTTTCCTATCCGGTTGTGTTCTATAATAGATATCGGTAGATTTTGAAATTACATTATACTTATTTTTGCTTTTTTGCAGTCTTTTTTGTATTTTCGTATTTCTTCCTCTTTCATACTCGAAATTCCTGCCGACTTCGTCATCAGTCGTGCTTCGCACTTATGAATTTCACTGCATATACCATCTGCACGGTAAACTATAATCTGCTTCGCAGATTATTTGGCCGCACATTTGCTGCGCAAATATGTGGCAATGCTTGATTTTCTTCCTCTTTCATACTCGAAATTCCTGCCGACTTCGTCGTCAGTCGTGCTTCGCACTTATGAATTTCTCGTTGTACGCTCGGATAAAATCAAATACGTGCTATCGCACGTGCTTGATTTTCTTCCTCGCTACAAAAAAGGAACCGGCTTATGCCGGTTCCTTTCGGTAGTCGTTTGCGATTTACTTAGCCGATTAGCCCAGTAATGATAATACACCCTGATTTGACTGATTAGCCTGTGCTAACATAGACTGTCCTGCCTGAGCAAGGATGTTGTTGTTAGAGTACTTAACCATCTCAGTAG
>ERZ827088.1741-NODE-1741-length-25354-cov-3.770702_pt1 | contig 25354 bp, 23 predicted proteins | sample MGYA00519922_ERZ827088 | MGnify/ENA primary metagenome ERZ827088 (study PRJEB31778, sample SAMEA3449254) | human gut metagenome | biome: human gut; feature: human-associated habitat; material: faeces | place: United Kingdom | collected 2010/2012 ...
CTTGGGGGTCAAAGGGGGATATTCTCTTTCCGAGGAAAGAGAATATCCCCCTTAACCGCGTCCCCTGCGCGGCGCAGGGAAACGATGCAGCGCCATGCGCTGCAATTCTGCCCTTTGGGACAAAAGATAGCGTAGCGGCGCTTTTTCGCCCTTTTCTCAGGTGGGTCACAGCTATAATGAGAACCCATCAGGGGGAGGTGTGCCATGGTCATCTACATAGAAAGCGTCTTCGCGTTCAACGTTCTCGTCGACTATCTGTTGTTGTTCGGCGCGGCGAGAGTCGCAGGGCGGACAGTCGCGCGGAGAAGACTTTTGCTCGGCGCGGCGGTCGGCGGTATTTATGCGGCAGTGCAGCTCTTTTTGCCGAAAAGCGTCGTTTTGTTGCTGCTTGGGCTCGCTTTGATGGGCGCGGCGGCGTATCGCGGCAGTGGGCGGGCGGTCAAGCTGACGCTGCTGTTTTTCCTTGCCTCGTGCGGCCTCGCTGGCGTGGTGATGCTCTTAGGGCAGAGTCTGGGGTCGATGGCGCGCCTTGCGCGCGGCGTGGTGACAGCAGACCTGCCGTGGGGCGTCTTCCTGATCGCGGCGGGGACATCGTATTTGCTGCTTTCCGTCGTGTTCCGCTGCGGCGCGGCGCGGACAGGGAGCGAGACGGCGGATGTGGTCATCGCCTATCGAGGAAAAACGGCCCGCGTGCGGCTGCTGCGCGACACGGGCAACACGCTCTGTGACCCTGTGACGGGCCTCGGCGTGCCGGTCATCGACCGTCACGCACTGGGAGACCTCATCAGCGAAGAAGAGACCGCGACGCTGCCGCATATTGCGTATTGCAGCGTCGGCAATGCGGATGGAACGCTGCCGCTGCTGCGCTGTGAAGCAATAACGGTTGACGAAATCAAACTCGGCTCGCGTGCCGTTGCCCTGGCGGAGCACCCGCTCGGCGACGGCGGTGCATATGCGGGACTGTGGTGCGAAGGATGCGAAAAGGGGGAGAAGTATGGAGAGCTTGCTCAAAACGCTGTGGCGTAGACTGCGCTTTTATCTCATCGACTGGGGGCTCATCGCGCGGCGGGGGATCTTCTACATCGGCGGCAGCGATACGCTGCCGCAGCCTTTGAGCCGGGAAAGGGAGGCGGAGCTTATCGCCCGGATGGGTCGGGGAGACTTCGCCGTGCGCCAGACTCTTATTGAGCACAATCTTCGATTGGTTGTATATTTGGCCCGACGCTTTGAAAATACAGGGATCAACATGGAGGACCTCATCTCCATCGGAACCATCGGTCTTATTAAGGCTATCAACACCTTCCGAGCGGATAAAAATATCAAGCTGGCCACCTACGCCTCCCGCTGTATTGAAAATGAGATCCTGATGTATCTGCGCCGCAACAACAAGACCCGCCTTGAGGTTTCCATTGATGAGCCCCTGAATGTGGACTGGGATGGCAACGAATTATTGCTGTCTGATATTCTGGGAACCGATGAGGACGTCATTTACCGTGATATCGAGACAGAGATGGAGCGAAAACTGCTTGACAAGGCCATTCAGACACTGTCTGAACGGGAGCGCACCATCGTGGAGCTTTGTTTTGGACTGAAAAATCCTCATGGCGAGGAGATGACCCAGAAGGAGGTGGCGGATCTCCTGGGAATCTCACAGTCCTATATTTCCAGACTGGAAAAGAAAATTATCCGCCGCCTGAAAAAAGAAATCATGAAATACGAATAAATTATTGCGCCAGATAATTCTGCATACATTTCAGCGCGTTTTTCTCCAGACGGCTGACCTGGGCCTGGGAAATGCCGATTTCATCGGCAACTTCCATCTGAGTTTTACCCTGGAAGAAACGGAGCTCAATGATATAATGTTCGCGGTCTGACAGCTTTTTCATGGCCTCATTCAGGGAGAGTTCTTCAATCCAGAGCTCTTCCCTGTTTTTTTTATCACTGATCTGGTCCATCACATAGAGAGTATCGCCGCCCTCGGTGTAGACCGGCTCATAGAGGCTGACCGGGCTCTGGATAGCGTCCAGGGCAAAGACGATTTCCTCGTCCGGAATGCCGATTTCCGTGGCGATTTCGCTTAAGCATGGTTCCCTGGCATACTGGCGGGTCAGATTTTCCCTGGCGTAAATAGCCTTGTAGGCCGTATCCCGTAAGGAACGGCTGACCCGGATACTGTTGTTATCTCGGAGATAACGGCGGATTTCCCCGGCGATCATGGGGACTGCATAAGTGGAAAATTTGACGCCCAGGGTGTTGTCAAAATTGTCGATGGCTTTCATGAGACCGATACACCCGATCTGGAACAGGTCGTCCGCATTTTCCGAACTTCCTGAAAATCGCTTGATAACGCTCAAAACCAGCCGGAGATTGCCCTTGATATAAAGCTCCCGGGCGGTTGCGTCACCCGCTGTAATCCGTTTCCATAAAGCGTCCTTTTCTTCCTGTGTCAGGACAGGCAGTTTCGCTGTATTTACCCCGCAAATTTCAACCTTATTCAGTGCCATCCGGTATACGCCTCCTGTAAAAATTTGATAATAACAAGATTTCCGAATGGAAATTTTTCTATGCAGGTTTTCTGAAAATAAAAAAAATATTAGACCTTGACAAAACAGATTCATTTTTGCAATGTATACAGAGAAAAGTGCAAAGAAATAGTGGCTATTGAAGTGAAAAGCTATGCTATGATTACAGACATATAAGGGGTAAGTAAAATGAATGTAAAGTGGATTGTAACCGATATGGACGGTACATTGCTGAACGGCAGAGATGAGATTGGAGCGCGCACAAAGGAGGCGCTGATGGTCTGTCAGAAAAAAGGCATCCGCCTGATTCTGGCCAGTGGTCGCAGCTATGTGCGGCAGATGCCCTACGCCAGGGAGCTGGAGCTTCTGAAGTACGGTGGTTGTCTCATTGAAAATAACGGATTGACCGTCAACGACCTGACCGAGGGCGGACGCCATAAAAAGACCTGCCTCGGTCAGGCGGACGCAGAGCTGCTTTTTCCGAACCTTCAGAACTGGGAGGTGGAAATTCAGTGTTACGAGGACGACGCCATCCATTATTGGATTCCGGATTGGATGAGGCCCATTAAGGAGCGGGAGCGTGTTAAAAAAGGATATTCGGAGGATCACCCTATGGTGGCCGGAGCCTGGTCCTGGGTGACCGAGAATATCAATGGTTATCCCAGACTCATCGAGATTACGTCCATGGAGGAACTGCCGGACAGCCTGAATAAGATCAATGCCACGGACAATCCGGAGCGGATCAACGAGCTTTACAAAATGCTGACGGAGGCGTATGCGGACCGATACGAGATCGTCCGGACGGATCCCAGGCTCATCGAGATTGCGCCCAAGGGAATCACCAAGGGACGGACACTGAAGGAGCTGATGGAACGGGAGGGTATTAAGCCGGAAGAGGTCATCGCATTCGGAGACGGCGAAAACGATGTGGATATGTTCCACAGCGTAGCCTATGGTATCGCCATGGAAAACGCGGCGGATTATGTGAAGGATCACGCCTTTGCTGTGACCGGCCAGTCCATCCGGGATATGAGTCGAAAAATCCGGCAGCTGAACGGCAAGTATAACGTATGGATTTCCAATACCGTTTACCTGAATCTCCTGAGCTACTGTATCATCCGGCAGATCCGGGCAGCGGTGCTGGAGGAGAGCCGGGAAGAGCTGGACGCGGAGGAGGGATATCCCTATGAGCTTCTGACCAAGCTCTGCGAGGAGGACAGCCGGGGCTGCAATCGACAGGAGCTTCAGAGGCTTTCCGCGGTTCTTCGCGATTATGGCGTCTGTACCGAGGGCTACCGGGTACGGGATGAGATTCTGGAGCGTATCATGGAGCGGATCATGTCCTATCTGGAAAATGGCGAGGAGAGGGAAAGCTTCGAGCTTCAGAGTCTGCGGCGGGATCTGGAGGAACATATCAAGAATTACCTGACTATGAGCGAAGCGGAGCATCAGGCGGAGGAAAACACCTACGTGCTCCGGGAAATTCAGGAATACTATTATTCCTATTTCCAGCTGGCGGGAAAGCTTGGGGAGATCATTGAGGAAGAGATCGGACAGAAGCTGGATGTGATGGAAATCTGCTATCTGGCAGTTTACTTATATAAAAATGGAATCCAGGCGGAGAGCGAACGGAAAAATGTCATGGTGGTCTGCGCCACCGGTAAGGGCCTGTCCCATTTCCTGACGCTCCGTATCAAGCATGTATTCCCGATGCTGAATGTGGTGGGACAGGTTTCCCCCTATCAGCTTTTAAAGGCCAGTGATCTGAAGGGCGTGGATTTTGCCATTTCCACGATTCCGTTGGAGAACAGCCTGGTGCCGGTAGTGAAGATTTCCGGTGTGCTGCTGGCGGAGGATATTCAGAGAATCCAGGACTTCCTGAAATATGGAAAGCTGGTGGACGAGCTTCCTATGAAGCAGAAGAACCAGGCCTCGTTCCAGTCCAAGCCCGAGATGCCCGTATCGGTACAGCTTCAGGGACAGAATTCCGGGAAAAATCTGGCCGAGGCAGCCGGAACCATGAGCGACCTGATTCTGGCGCTGCTGGAATATGTGGCCAAGCTTCCGCCCCAGATCCGGATGGGTCAGGACGCCATGCTGGGTCTGGTGATTCATATGAGCATGGCCGTGAAGCGCTGGCTCTCCGGAGAGGTCACCGAGGATCCCAACGGCGAGTTCAACCAGGAGTATTACCGGGTGAAAAAGGAATACCCGGATGTGTTCCTGATTATGGAGAAATTCTTCGAGATGGCGGAGACTACACTCCAGGTAAGAATACCGATTTCAGAGAGAACCGCGTTCTTTCTGTATATCATAGAGGAGGAATAGGATATGAAAGAGCTGGTATAAAAAGATAGTTCTATTATATTTCCATAACAAGACTTTACATACGGGACAGAAGAAAAGGGCAGGAGGCTGCAAGGCCGACCTGCCTTTTTCACGTCCCCGAGCCGCAAAAGTATGGAAAAAACGCACAAAAACGGATCCGTGTGTATCATGCAAAATCACGAAAAACAGAAAACAGACGAAAAAACATTAGAAAAACAGAAAATATTCTGGTAATATAAAAATATAGTAGCTAATAAACCGTTTCGCTGACCGCGCACGGTTTTTTTGTGTAAAGGAAAGAACGAATGATGATAAGAAGGAGGTTTCTCATGTTTGAAAAAGGCGGCTATATTGTGTATGGAACGACAGGCGTGTGTCAGATAGAAGATATTACAGGAATGAAGAGTAAGGGAGCCTCCGGTGAGAAGTTGTATTATGTGCTGCGACCCTGCTTCCAGAAGGGCAATACCATCTTTACCCCGGTGGATAACGGGAAGATTGCCATGCGGGCCGCTATGACCAGGGAAGAGGCGGAAATGCTGATAAAGCGGATTCCGCAGATAGAGGAGCTGGAGGAAGCCGACGACAGGGAGCGGGAGCGCCTTTACAAAGAAGCCATCAAAAGCGGTAAGCCGGGGGAATGGATCCGGATTATCAAGACCTCCTATCTCCGGAGCCGGAAGCGGGAAGCGGAAGGCAAGCGGGCCACTACGGTGGACGATCGGTATTTCCATACGGCGGAGGAGCATCTGTATGCGGAGCTGGCTGTCGTGCTGGGAATGGAGAAGGACGATGTGCGACAGTATATCGGGCAGAAAATTGATCTGCTGGAGGTATAGATAGCGGATATGGTAGTGGGACGAAAAGCCGGAAAGGTTTTTCGTCCTTTTCAGATCCGGAAAAGAAAGAAAAACTTAAGAATTGGCAGATTGACAGGTGCAGCTGTTTATGGTAAGGTTTAGTTGGATAAACCGGTTTAAAGTGATAGACTATATAACATGGAAAAGATATGGAGGTGCAAAATCTCAATGGAAGATTTAAAGCTATACGACGCGGAATACCGTCTGCTGGAGATTGTATGGGAAAAGGAGCCCTTAAGCTCCACAGAACTTTACAAGGAATGCCTGCCGAGACTGGGCTGGAAGAAATCGACCACTTACACAGTGCTTCGAAAGCTGGTAGAACGGAAAATTCTGAAAAATGAGAATGGGGCTGTGACAGCCCTGGTAAAGAAGGAGACTGTGCAGCGTTACGAGAGCCAGGCTGTGGTGGAAAAATGGTTTGACCATTCTCTGCCGGGCTTTGTGGCAGCATTCCTGGGAGAGAAGAAGCTTAGCCGGAAAGAGGCTGAGGAACTGAAGCAGCTGATTGACACCTATCAGGAAGACGGGGAGGATATGAGATGACGGACTTTATGACGGTATTAGGGAATCTGACTTTGGCTGCTTCACTGGCGGTTCTGCTGGTTCTGGCGGTGCGGGTGCTTCTGGCGCGGCTGCCCAAGCGATATCTGACGTTTTTGTGGCTGCCGGTCTTCTTCCGGGCGGTGTGTTCGGTTTCATTTCAGTCGCCTTTCAGTCTTTACCGGATTCTGAATGGAGTGCCGGGCTTTCACTCGACAGGTGGCAGAATGACCTTTACTCTGGCCGGATACCAGAGCGCAAGGATAACAGCAGTGCTGGAGCGCATAGGAAGCGCACTGAGCGATGGAAAGGGCGCTGCGGCTGTAAATGCGGCGACGGCGGCAGGGACAGAGGAAATTTTTGGAAAGGTTCTGTTTGAAATCTGGCTGGGCGGCGTGGCAGTGGTGTTGCTTTACGGTCTGTTTTCCTGGCTGCGGCTGCGCAGGAAGACTGCTCTGGCAGTGAAGCTGGAAGAGGGCGTCTATGAGTCAGATTGGATAGGCTCTGCCTTCCTGATGGGCTTTTTTCGGCCGCGGATTTATCTCCCGGCAGGACTTACGTCAGAAGAACGGATTCTGGTACTGACGCATGAGAAGACCCATAAGCGGCGTCAGGATTCCCGGGTAAAATTGTTGGCCTGGCTGGTATGTGTGGTACACTGGTTCAATCCCCTGCTGTGGCAGGCCTTTATACTGCTGGCCCGGGATATGGAGATGGCCTGCGATGAACAGGTGCTGGAACAGTTGGGGACGGAGGAAAAGAAGCGTTACAGTACCTTCTTGCTGAAACTTTCCGCACCGGGCGCGTTTCTGACTGGTACGCCGGTGGCTTTCGGAGAGAATTCCGTGAAGAGCCGGATTAAGAATATTCTCCGATATAAAAAGACCAGGGCAGGAATCGCGGCGGCAGCCGTGGCGCTGGTGGCGGGCGCAGCCTGGTTCTGCCTGTCCAATCCGGCTTCGACTTTCGACGAGGACATCATCGGCGGCGCGGACGGTCCCACTTCCATCTTTCTGGCCGGAAAACTGAGCAGCGGAGATGATACGGCTTCCTTTGTATCCGGTGAAAATTTGAAGCTGGGTGGTGATGAGGAAAAAATTTACGAGGTGGTAAAAACCTTTGCGGAAGCGGCAGGCAATCGGGACGCGGATACCGTCTGGGAATTGTTGAGCCCGGTGCTGCAGCACAGTGACGACCTGGGTATCCAGGTGCTGGAAGACGGGACCAAGACCATGGGCGTATCCAGCCCATTTCTGGCAGACGGCCCGACCATCAGCCTGAGCATTGGAGACGGCAATGCAGAGGCAGAGATTACCTATCCGTCCATGACCAGCGATCCTTTGTGGTGGTCCTGGAAGGATTATATTACACTGGAAAAGAACGGGGATACCTACCGTGTGACGGCCTGGAAAACGAAATATTATGATGATATCACCAGTGCTGCAGAATTTGAGGAGGCTTACCGGATGTGGCAGCCGGATTATCTGAAGCCCACGGACGAAACGGCGGATCTGGATTCCAGCTTCGCTTCCTATCTGGTGAAGAACGATGTGGCAGAGTCCTATTATGGGGAAGCATTTTCCACACCGGTGAAGGCACTGGAGACGACTCTGCACGTGTCCGGCGGCATAGGGAAGACGGAAGACGCGGATGGCGGCGATGTATGGGTCAATTATGAGTTCCCGGACGGACCCATCCGGGTGCGGATGACCCAGCCGGGTATCGACGAGGGCAGCCGGATCTGGGTGCCGAAGGAGATTCCCATGGGGTAAAGAGAAAGTAGCCAATGTGAAAATGAATAGCGAAAGCGTACAAAAGGAACTGGAATAGAACTTGGATACAGTTCCTTTTTGCGGCCATTCTTTATGGCTGTCTATGCAGCTTTTCATCTATATCAACCAATATAATGTCCGGCCCGATTTGCCTGATCTTACACCAGGGAATCTCACACTCATTTTCTTTCCCCAGGAAGCCCCAGAGCTTTTCGCTGGTGGTGGTAAGTAACGCCAGGATACAGCCGTTTTTTGGATCAAAGACCAGATCGGATACACAGCCCAGGCGCTTGCAGTCATGGATATTAATCACATCTTTTTCACGCAGTTCGCAGAAAGTCATGAGATGCTCCTGGAAGAAAGTTTCTTAAATTATTTTATGCAATAGAAACGGAGATGTGCAGAAGCTTAAAAATCTTTTTCCGGCGATTTCTTATCATTTCCTATGACAATGATTGACATAAAACCAGAAGATGTACTATACTGGAACCATCAAAAAACCGGAGGATAATGGAATGAAGTGCCCATTTTGCAGTCAGGAAAATACACGCGTGATTGATTCAAGACCGGCAGACGACAACAGCTCAATCCGCCGCCGCCGTCTCTGCGACGCATGCGGCAAGCGGTTTACCACCTATGAGAAGATCGAGACGATTCCGGTCATGGTAATAAAGAAGGATAACAACCGGGAGCATTATGACAGAAGTAAGATTGAGGACGGTATCTTAAGAGCCTGCCACAAGCGGCCGGTGCCCTTAAAGAACATCAATGCCATGATAGACGGCATCGAGAGTGATATTTTCAACCGGGAGGAGCGGGAGATTCCAAGCTCTGTCATCGGTGAGATGGTCATGGATCGCTTAAAGGATCTGGATTCCGTGGCCTACGTGCGCTTTGCCTCTGTATACAGGGAGTTTAAGGATGTAAATACCTTCTTAAGCGAGCTGAAGAAAATGTTAGGAAATTAGTAAGGAGAAATGATTTTGTTTCAAGCATTTTACCCGAAAGAATACGTAGATTCCACCTATGAAATTGATTTTGAAGGTCTGTATCGCAGGGGCTACCGCGGCATCCTGTTTGATGTGGACAATACACTGGTACCCCATGGAGCTCCCGCAACGAAACAGAGCGTGGAGCTCTTTCAGCGGCTTCACGAGATGGGCTTCGCCACCTGTCTCATTTCCAATAATAAGGAACCCCGGGTGCGTCCTTTCGCGGACGCCATGGAGACGCCCTTTGTATACAAGGCAGACAAGCCCAGCCGTCGGGGATATCAGGAGGGCATGGCCCGTATGGGTACGGACCGGAGCAATACGCTGTTTATCGGCGATCAGCTGTTTACCGATGTGTGGGGAGCGAACCGGGCGGGAATGTATTCGATCCTGGTAAAGCCCATCGATCCCCATGAGGAGATTCAGATTGTGCTGAAGCGTTATCTGGAGAAGATCGTTTTATTTTTCTATAAGAGAAGGGAAGCGAAGAAATGATATCGAAGATATCAGAGCTTTTAAAAGAAAAAAAGGTGGACGGGGCCCTGGTGTCCAGCTCGGCCAATATCCGCTATCTCAGCGGCTTTGCGGGCACAGAGAGTTATCTGTACCTGACTCCGGAGCGGAAAGTGATTCTGACGGATAGCCGCTATACCCTGCAGGCGGAAGAGGAAGGAAAAGGATGTGAGGTTCAGACCATGAGCCGGGAGCGGAGCTATGGCGTGATGCTCGGCGAGCTTCTTCGGGAAGACGGCGTGGAGCGCCTGGGCTTTGAGGAAAATGCCATGCTTTACGGTACCTGGAACAGCCTCTGGAAGAAATCGGGCTTTGGGCCGGAGCACTGGTTTATGCTGGGCGACAGCCTGTCGGAGCTTCGTGTGATTAAAAATGAGCAGGAACTGCAGTGGATGGAGAAGGCAGAGAGCATCGGCGACGCGGCATTTTCCTATATTTTAAATGAACTGAAGCCGGGCGTCACCGAGTTGGAAATCGCGGCCAAGCTGGAATACTATATGCGCAGCCACGGGGCCGAGAGTACCAGCTTCGATACCATTGTGGCTTCAGGATATCATTCGGCCATGCCCCATGCGGTTCCGTCTGAGAAGAAACTGGAGCCAGGTGATTTCGTGACGATGGATTTCGGCTGCCGGTATCATGGCTACTGTTCCGATATGACCCGGACGGTGGTGATAGGTAAGGCAAGCGAGAAGCAGAAGGAGGTCTATCATGTGGTGCTGGAGGCACAGAAGACCGCGCTTGCGGGCCTGAAACCGGGCATGACCTGCGCTGAGGGCGACAGGCTGGCTAGGGACGTCATAGAGAAGGCAGGCTACGGGCAGTATTTCGGTCATTCCCTGGGGCATTCCGTGGGACTGGAGATTCATGAGAAGCCGGCCCTGTCGCCCAAGGACGGACATGTGCTGCGTCCGGGTATGATCGAGACCGTGGAGCCCGGTATCTACATCCCGGATTTTGGGGGCGTCCGCATCGAGGATATGGTGGTTCTTACAGAGAACGGCATTCGCAATCTGACCCATTCGCCGAAAGAATTGACAGAAGTATAGGAATGGATGCAGAAAAGTCTTGAAAAAGCGACGGTTTTATTATAGAATACAATTTAGGTAATTGTGTGCGAGCAGTTACAAGTTAAATTTTCATGCGCAGAGGGTTGCGCTTAAGACATTAGGAGGAAATTTTAATATGATTTCAGCAGGAGATTTTAGAAACGGCGTTACACTTGAGATTGAAGGCAACGTATATCAGATCATGGAGTTCCAGCATGTAAAGCCGGGTAAGGGCGCGGCTTTCGTAAGAACAAAGCTGAAGAACATCATCAACGGCGGCGTGGTTGAGAAGACCTTCCGTCCCACTGAGAAGTTCCCGGCAGCAAGAATCGACCGTGTAGAGATGCAGTATCTGTATAACGACGGAGACCTGTACAACTTCATGAACACAGAGAACTACGATCAGATCGCCCTGAACAAGGATGATATCGGAGATTCCCTGAAGTTCGTAAAAGAGAACGAGATGGTTAAGGTATGTTCCTACAATGGCAACGTATTTGCGGTTGAGCCGCCTCTCTTCGTAGAGCTGGAGATCACCGAGACCGAGCCGGGCTTCAAGGGCGACACAGCTACAGGCGCAACCAAGCCGGCTACTGTAGAGACAGGCGCAGTTGTATACGTACCGCTGTTCGTAGAGCAGGGCGACAAGATCAAGATCGATACCCGTACAGGCGAGTATCTGTCCAGAGTCTAAGTTATCAGATTGTAATAAAGTCAGTTCATATAAAAAGAGGGGTTTCGCGGAAAGCGGGACTCCTCTTTATGTCTGGGATTCTATTCGATAGGGTATTTCCTATAGAGCAAAAAACCGCGCCGCCATCCCGAAGGACAGCGGCGCGGAAAACGTATAATGAAGTGCATCTGACTAGATTCGAACTAGCGGCACCTGGCGTCGGAGGCCAGTGCTCTATCCACTGAGCTACAGATGCATATCAGCTACCAATCTATATTACAACAAATCTTTCGCTGACGCAAGTAAAAAATAAAAAAAGTTCCAAAAGTTAAATTTTCATAAAACTCTTGCAAAAGGAAAAAGCTTCCAGTATAATGAGGGCATCTTCAAAATCGGCAGCGAATCGCTGCATCCTTCCCCGGGAACGAAAAAAAGATAAAAACACGAAAGAGAAGCATACGAAACGCAGTTAAGAAAGGAAAATATTATGAACTATCAGGAATTTGTGGGTTCCGTGACAGGCTTCCTTCGTGAATCTTTGCCCGGCGGAACCAGACTGCAGCTGATTCCACTGGAGAAAAACAATGGAATCATCATGGACGGACTCTCAGTACGCAAAGAGGGGAAACGGGTAGCGCCCATGATTTATCTGGATTCCTATTACAGGGAGTATCTGGACGGCAGATCCCTTCGGGGGATCTGTGATCAGATTCTGGAATGCTGTGAAGATTCGGACTTTGAGGAGCATTTTGACGTGGATTTCTTCCGGGAACCGGAACGGGTGCGGCCCACGGTGGCCTATCGACTCATCAATTATGAGAAAAACCGGGAGCTTTTACAGGAGATTCCCCATCTGCCCTTTCTTGATTTGGCAGTGGTATTCTACAGCCTGCTGACGGATACTCCGGTGGGACATGCCACAGTGTTGATTCGTAACAGCCATCTGGAGCTTTGGGGCAAAAATACATCCTGGCTCTATGAGGCGGCGAAGGAGAATACGGAAAAACTGCTGCCAAAGAGACTGGTCAGCATGGAGGATATGATTTACGAGCTGTCGGAAGGAAAGCAGGAGCCGGAATACGCAGGCGTCCCCATGTATGTGCTGACCAACAGCCGGAAATCCTTTGGGGCGGCCTGCCTGCTCTACGACGGAGCCCTGGGAGAATGCTTCCGGCGGCTGGAGGAAAGCTATTATCTGATTCCCAGCAGCGTCCACGAAGTGATTCTGATTCCGGCTTCCGCAGTGGGCGACAGCCGGGAGCTGTGCGCCCTGGTGCAGGAAATGAACCGGACCCAGGTGCGCAGTACGGAAGTACTGTCGGATACGGTTTATCTCTATTCGGAAGAGACAAGACGCCTGGAAATGATTGATTTTTGAAAGGCGTTACACAATTTTCACAAATTTATCACAATTTACGGTTGCCTTTTTGGCTCAAGTTTGTTACAATCGATTTGTTACGAAATTGTTACAAAGTGAAAACTGCTTGGAGGCAACTATGAAATTTGATAATATAAAAGAACTTTTTGACAAGGAGAACTTCAGCGCCTGGGTAAACGAGCATAAGCGTCAGGTGGCCGTAGGCTGTATCGCAGCCTGTCTCGTGATTGCCGCAGGAGCCAGCGTCATCAGCAGCAGTAGCAGTAAGAAGACGGAAAACGCTGCTGAGGGAGGATCCGTGATGACCAGCGCAGTGCAGGATACAGAGGCGGCGGAGAAAACAGCCCTGGAAGAAGCAAATCAGCTGGAGCAGGACGCGTACCCGGAGGTCAACGACCTGGTGCAGAAGTATTATGATTACATGTCCGCAGGCGATGTGGATGGTCTGGCGTCCGTAGAGGATCAGATCAGCGAGGAGGAGCAGAACCGTATCCTTCGTTCCAAGGATCTGGTAGAAGGCTATCAGAATATCTCCTGTTACACCAAAAAGGGCCTGGAGGATGGTTCCTATCTGGTATTTGTATATTACGAGCTGAAGTTCGCACAGATCGATACCCCGGCGCCTGGACTTTCCCCGCTGTATGTTTACACCAACGACGAGGGTAATCTGGTTGTTTTCAACGGCGAGGCCAGCGATGAGCTGAACGCGTATGTGGAAAAGGCAGCTCAGGAGGACGATGTAATGGCGCTCCGTGAGGAGGTTAAGACCAAGTACGAGGAAGCCAAGGCAGCAGACGAGAATCTTGCGAAGCAGGAGGAACGTTATCTGAAGATTGCGCAGGATTCCACAGCAGCTGAGGAGAATACCGAAGAAGCGGCGCCGGAGGAGAATGCGGAAGAGCAGCCTGCCGAGGAAAACCAGGAGGAGGTTCAGGAAGAACCGGCTCAGGAAGAGACACCGGCTGAGGATACAGGCAGCGCGACCGCCCAGAACCGTGCGACCCGGTTCAAGGAGAGCGTACGTCTCCGTGCGGACGCAAGCACCGACGCGGAATATCTGGGTACTGCATATCAGGGAGAAAGCGTTACACAGATCGAGAGTTATGATAACGGCTGGAGCAAGATCAGCTACAACGGCAAAGAGTGCTACTGCATGACTGAGTACCTGGAGTAAGCAAAGCCGCAAGACAAACGTATATTTTTTAAAAATCTCCACATTCTATGAGCGAAAGCCCAGGCGGACTTTCGCTTATGGAAAGGAGATTTTTTTATGCTTACGAACGCGGATTTGGCGGTGCTGAACGAGGCGTACCGCAGCAGTCGAAAAGGAGTAGAGACCATTAATACAGTCATCAGTAAGGTGTACGACGACGATCTGGCCCTGGATTTGAACCGGCAGGCCGTGCATTTTCTGGCTTTCGAGGATAAGGCGGCGGAAGAAATCCGAAAGGCAAGTGAACGTCCGGAGGGCGCTTCGGCGGTGGAAAAGGCGGCCAGCTGGACGGCACTGCAGGCCGGAACACTTCTGAATACAAGCACCGGCCATGTGGCGGAGCTGATGATCGAAGGAAACGCGAAGGGAATCACCGATTTGATGAAGACCGTGAAGAAAAATCAGGAGGCGAAGCGGGAGTATTGTGAGCTGGCAGAAGAACTGATGGATTTTGAGGAAAAGAATATCGAGTGCCTGAAAAATTATTTGGACGAGTAGCGATGGCTCAGTTTAAAACGATAAAATTTTAAGCAAAAAAAGAACGTCATGAAAAAATTTTTGGATTTTTTACAAAAAACGCTTGCAAAAAGAGTGCTGCGGTGGCATAATAAACCTCGACAAAGGCGTCAAAAGGAAGCGTGAAAAAAGAATTTCGCGTTTCTATTTTTGAACGCCTTTTTTGTACTTAAAAATAAAAGGGAAACACACGAGGAGGAAACGAAAAATGTCTTATGTTGATGAAGTGATTGAGAAGGTTGTTACAAAGAACCCGGGCGAACCGGAGTTCCATCAGGCAGTCAAAGAGGTTCTGGAGTCTCTGCGTCCGGTAGTGGAAGCGCATGAGGAGCAGTACCGCAAAGAGGCGATTTTGGAGCGTCTGGTTGAGCCGGAGCGTCAGATTAAGTTCCGTGTTCCGTGGGTAGACGATAAAGGACAGGTTCAGGTAAATGTAGGTTACCGTGTACAGTTCAATAGCGCTATCGGACCGTACAAGGGAGGTCTTCGTCTTCATCCGTCCGTCAATGTGGGCATTATCAAGTTCCTGGGCTTTGAACAGATCTTCAAGAACTCCCTGACCGGACTGCCCATCGGCGGCGGCAAGGGTGGTTCTGATTTCGATCCGAAGGGCAAATCTGACCGTGAGGTTATGGCATTCTGCCAGAGCTTCATGACAGAGCTTTACAGACACATCGGCAAAGACACCGACGTTCCGGCAGGCGATATCGGAACCGGCGCAAGAGAGATTGGATATATGTATGGCCAGTACAAGAGACTGACCGGCCTCTATGAGGGCGTTCTTACCGGAAAGGGACTTTCCTACGGCGGTTCCCTTGCGAGAACGGAAGCTACCGGCTATGGCCTCCTCTACTTTGCACAGGAGATGCTGAAGGCAAACGGCATCGATATCGCAGGCAAGACCGCTGCAGTATCCGGCTCCGGTAATGTAGCTATCTACGCTATTGAGAAGGCAACTCAGCTGGGCGTCAAGGTTCTGACCTGCAGCGATTCCAACGGCTGGGTATACGATCCGGAAGGCATCGACGTGGCAGCCCTGAAAGAGATCAAAGAGGTAAATCGTGCCCGTCTGACCGAGTACAAGAAGTACCGTCCGAATTCCGAATACCATGAGGGACGCGGCGTATGGAGCGTAAAGGTTGACCTGGCTCTGCCGTGCGCGACCCAGAACGAGCTGCTGCTGGACGATGCAAAGGCACTGGTTGCGAACGGCTGCATCGCAGTGGCTGAGGGCGCGAACATGCCGACCACTCTGGAGGCTACCCAGTACATTCAGGAGCACGGCCTTCTGTTCGCACCGGGCAAGGCATCCAACGCAGGCGGCGTGGCTACATCCGCATTGGAGATGTCCCAGAACAGCGAGCGTCTGAGCTGGACTTTCGAAGAGGTTGACGCAAAGCTTCAGAACATCATGGTAAATATCTTCCACAACGCAGCAGACGCAGCAGAGCGTTATGGCTACGCAAAGAACTATGTAGTAGGCGCAAATATCGCAGGCTTTGAGAAGGTTGTAAACGCTATGCTGGCACAGGGAGTTTGCTAATCGTATCTATTTCTTGCTTCTGGCGGAAATATCCAGTATAATAGGCAGTGGTGAATGGATTTTAAAATCCATTTGCCACTGCTATTTTCATGTCCGTAAAAGGATGTGGACAGGAGGAAAATCATGGAAGAAATTCGTCTGAATAAATATTTAAGCGAAGCCGGTGTATGCTCAAGGCGCGAAGCGGACAGACTGATCGAAGCGGGCAAGGTGCTGATAGACGGTGTCCCGGCTAAGATGGGCCAGCGGGTCCAGCCCGGCCAGAAGGTCCAGGTGGGCGATACGATCCTGGGCGGGGAGAAAGAGGAGCAGATTCTGCTGGCGGTGTACAAGCCCCCCGGCGTCATCTGCACCACGGACAAGCGGGAGAAGCGTAACATCGTAGATTATGTGGGCTATCCCACTCGGATTTACCCCATCGGACGTCTGGACAAGGATTCGGAAGGGCTGATTCTCATGACCAACGATGGCAGCCTGGTGAACCGGATGATGCGCTCCACGAATCATCACGAGAAAGAATATCTGGTGCGGGTCAATAAGCCCGTGACTGACGCCTTTTTACAGAAGATGGCGTCCGGTGTGCGGATTCGGAAGGTGGAAAAGGGTGAGGTGCTCCTGGATGCCATGACCCGTCCGTGTGAAGTGGAAAAACTTGGAAAATGCAGCTTCCGCATCGTGCTGACGCAAGGGCTGAATCGTCAGATTCGGCGCATGTGTGAGACTCTTGGCTATCATGTGGAGCATCTGAAGCGTATCCGCGTGCTGAATATCGAGCTGAAGGGCATGAAGCCCGGCACCTGGCGGAAGATTAGTGAGCGGGAAATGGCGGAGCTCCAGGAACTTCTGAAGGACTCTAAAAATTAGGAAGACAGAACATGAACAATAATATAGAAAAAAAGAAGCGTCAGAAGGAACTGACGGAAAAACTGAACGCTGCGAGCCGGGCCTATTACCAGGAAGCCCGCGAGATCCTGAGTAATTATGAGTACGATGCGCTCTATGATGAGCTGGCGGCGCTGGAGAAAGAGACCGGCACGGTGCTGGCCGGAAGTCCCACGGCCCATGTGGGCTACGAGGTGTTAAGCGAGCTTCCCAAAGAGCGGCATGAGAGCCCGATGCTGTCCCTGGATAAGACCAAGGATCGGGACGCGCTTGCAGCCTGGATCGGCGAACACCGCACCCTGCTTTCCTGGAAGCTGGACGGTCTGACCATCGTGCTGACCTATCGGAACGGCGGGCTTTTCAAAGCAGTTACCCGTGGAAACGGCGAGGTGGGAGAGGTCATCACCAACAATGCGAGGGTCTTCAAAAATGTGCCCTTACGGATTCCGTTTCAGGGTGAGCTGGTGCTCCGCGGCGAGGCGGTCATCGGCTATCACGAGTTTGAACGCATCAACGAGGAGATTCCCGAGGCGGACGCCAAGTATAAGAATCCCCGGAACCTGTGCAGCGGCTCCGTGCGTCAGTTGAATAATGAGATCACTGCGAAGCGGAACGTCCACTTCTTTGCCTTTGCGCTGGTGCGGGCCGAGGGCATGGATTTTGAGAATTCCAGGGAGAAGCAGTTCCTGTGGCTGAAGGAACAGGGCTTCGATGTGGTAGAATATAAGGTGGTAACCGGTGCGACCCTGTCGGAAAACATGGATTGGTTTGCGGAGCACATCGAGAAGAACGAATATCCGTCTGATGGCCTGGTGGCTCTCTACGACGACATTGCCTATGGCGAATCCTTAGGCAGAACCGCCAAGTTTCCCCGTAATTCTATGGCCTTCAAATGGGCTGACGAAATCCGGGAGACCACACTGAAAGAAATCGAGTGGAGCCCGTCCAGAACCGGCCTCATCAACCCGGTGGCCATCTTTGAGCCGGTGGAGCTGGAGGGTACTACCGTGAGCCGGGCCAGTGTCCACAACATCAGCATTATGCGGGGACTGGAGCTGGGCGTGGGTGATACGATAGAAGTATACAAAGCCAATATGATCATCCCGCAGATTGCGGAAAATAAGACCCGGAGCGGCGTCCGGAATATCCCGGAGGTCTGTCCGGTGTGCGGCGGTGTCACGGAGATTCGGAAAACGAACGACGTGGAATCCCTCTATTGCACGAACCCGGAATGTCAGGCGAAGAAAATCAAGTCCTTTACCTTATTTGTGAGCCGTGACGCCCTGAATATCGAGGGACTGTCCGAGGCCTCATTGGAGAAATTTATCGGTCGGGGCTTTATTCACGAGTTCGCGGACATCTTTAAGCTGAGCGCCCATAAAGCGGAGATTGTGGAGATGGAGGGTTTCGGGGAAAAGTCCTACGAAAATCTGATGACTGGCATTGAGCGGGCCAGAACGACCACCCTTGCCAGAGTTATTTACAGTCTGGGCATCCCGAATATCGGACTGTCCGGCGCAAAACTTATATGCAGACAGTTTGAGGACGAGGTGGAGCAGGTGCTGGCGGCGGACGAGGAAGCACTGGCGGCTATTGACGGCATCGGCGCAGTCATTGCCGGAAGCTTCGTAGAGTACTTCCGGGACGCGGAAAAACGGGAGCGTTTCGAGCACCTGCTTTCCCGGCTGACCCTTGTAAAGGAGGAGGTATCCGGGGAGCAGGATTTGAAGGGTAAGGTCTTTGTGGTAACCGGAAGTCTGACACATTTTGCCAACCGGAATGAGCTGAAGGATCAGATCGAGAAGCGGGGCGGCAAGGTGACCGGAAGCGTCACCGGCAAGACGGATTATCTGATCAATAACGACACGACTTCTTCCTCATCCAAGAATAAGAAGGCAAAGGAGCTTGGCATCCCGATTATTTCTGAGGAGGATTTTCTGAAGCTATGAGTGATAAAAAGATCGTATTTTTTGATATAGACGGAACCCTTTATGAATTTGATAAGGGAATTCCGGACAGCGCGGTGGAGGGACTGAAGCGCCTGAAGGAGAACGGACATATCATAATCCTGTGTACGGGTAGACCCGTATCCTCGCTGTTTCCGGAGATACTCTGTCTGCCCCATGACGGCGTTATAAGCGGTGCGGGAACCCGGGTGGAATTCGGGGATAAGGTGCTGCGCAATGAGTTACTGTCCAACGAGCTGTTGATGCAGACTGTACCGAGAATGGAAAAAAACGGGTGCACGGCAGTACTGGAGGGACCGGAATATTTAAGCTGCCGGATGGACGGCGACGCCTTCGATTATTTTCGGATTTTACTGCGGCTGAGAGACGATTATCCGGAGCGTCTGAAGGAGATGGAGCTGATGACGGACCGGACCTGCAAGATTACTGTGGCTATCAAAGACATGGAGGCCTTTGAACGAATGATTCCGGAGCTTTCACGGGCTTTTGAACTGGCCCGCTATGAGGACGGACCCTATACGGAAATGATGCCAAAGAATATCTCCAAGGCCGACGGTATCCGGATTCTTCTGGAGGAGCTGGAGATTCCGTTAAAGAACACCTATGCGTTCGGCGATGGACCCAACGATATGGAGATGCTCCAGTACGTGGAGTATGGTACAGCCATGGGCAATGCGGAAACGCAGGTACTGGAAACGGCGAAATATCGAACAGAAGGCATGTGGGAAGACGGTATTTATCATGCGCTGCAAAGATACGGCCTGATCTAAAAAAGTTCAGTACAGCCCGAAGCACTTGCTGCTGAGGGCGTAAGAAAGTGATTCAGGAGTGCAAAATCCCATCGGCGAAGCCGATTCTCATGGATTTTGCATTGTAACTGGTCAGGTACTGAACAGTTACAGGTTTTATCGCATAAGGAGGAGAAGGTTATGGACAAGAAGTTGTACGAGCTTATGAACTGGCCGCGGATTGAGGCCCTGGTGTATTCAGAGGAGGACGAGCCGCAGGAGATCCTGGGACCTCATAAAGTCAAGGGGGGAACTTTGATACAGGCTTTTCTGCCCACAGCAGTTCAGATGGAAGTAATCTTAAAAGATACAGGCAAGGCAGTGGAGATGGAAAAAACGGACGAGGAAGGCTTCTTCGCGGCGCTGGTTCCGGGCAGAAAGATTCCGGCGTATCATTTCCGGGTTACCTATGATAACAATACGGTGCAGGAGATGGAGGATATTTATCGATTCGCACCGCAGGTATTTACAAAACAGGATTTGGAAAACTTTTCCAATGGAATTCACTATACGATTTACGAGAAAATGGGCGCGCATCCCATGTCCATCGACGGCGTGGAGGGAACCTATTTCGCAGTTTGGGCACCGAATGCGGAACGCGTCAGCGTGGTGGGTGATTTTAACCTGTGGGATGGCCGCCGCAATCCCATGATCAAGATAAAAGAAGCAGGGATTCATGAACTGTTTATTCCGGGCCTGAAAGCAGGAGCCTGCTATAAATATGAAATCAAGACGAAGCAGGGGCTGCCGATGCTGAAAGCCGACCCCTACGCCAACGCGGCGGAGCTTCGTCCCAACACGGCTTCCATTATCACCGAGCTTGGCGGCTTTACCTGGACCGATGAGAAATGGCTGGAGCAGAGAAAGGCGACAGATTATAAGAAAGAACCCATGCTGATTTACGAGGTGCATCTGGGCAGCTGGCGAAAGCCGGAGCCGGACGGGGAAGAAGCGCGGGAGTTTTATACATACCGGGAGCTGGCTCCCATGCTGGCTTCCTATGTGAAAGAGATGGGGTATACCCATGTGGAGCTGATGCCGATTATGGAGCATCCGTTGGACGAGTCCTGGGGCTATCAGGTGACGGGCTATTACGCCCCCACGGCACGCTACGGTACGCCGGAGGACTTTATGTATTTCATGAATTACCTGCATGAGCAGGGGATTGGCGTGATTCTGGACTGGGTTCCGGCCCATTTCCCGAAAGACGTCTTTGGCCTGGCGGGCTTCGACGGTACCTGCCTCTACGAACACTTTGATCCGCGGCAGGGAACCCATCCCCACTGGGGAACATTGCTCTACAACTATGGCCGTCCCCAGGTCAAGAACTTCCTGATTGCCAACGCGCTGTTCTGGACCGAGAAGTATCATGCCGACGGCATCCGTATGGATGCGGTGGCTTCCATGCTGTACCTGGATTATGGTAAAAATGAGGGCGAGTGGATTCCGAATATCTATGGCGGTAAGGAGAATCTGGAGGCCATTGAATTTTTGAAGCACCTGAATTCTATCTATAAAAAACGCAAAGACGGGGCGCTTCTGATTGCCGAGGAGTCCACGGCGTGGCCCAAGGTGACTGGCGATCTTGACCAGGGTGGCCTCGGCTTTGATTTCAAATGGAATATGGGCTGGATGAATGATTTCCTGGGTTATATGCACTATGATCCGGTATTCCGTGGCTACCATCACGGCGAGCTGACCTTCAGCTTTATCTATGCGTGGAGTGAGAACTTTATCTTAAGTCTCTCCCACGACGAGGTGGTTCATGGCAAATCCCCCATGGTGGGCAAGATGCCGGGCGACCGGGATTCCCAGCTTAATAACCTGCGGGCAGCTTACGGTTTCATGGCCGTGCATCCGGGCAAAAAACTGCTCTTTATGGGACAGGAGTTTGCCACCTTCGACGAGTGGAACGAGAAGGAAAGCCTGGACTGGGATCTTCTGCAGTATCAGGATCACAGCGATATGCGAGGCTTCGTGAAGGCGCTGAACAGCTTCGTGAAGGAGCATCCGGCGCTCTATGCGGGCGACTGCACCCCCGAGGGCTTTCAGTGGATTAACAATATCTCCGCTGATGAAAATATGCTGGTATTCCTTCGAAAAGCCGAGAAAGAGACACTGTTAGTCGTATGCAACTTCTCTCCGTTGGTTTATGAGAAGCATAAGATTGGCGTACCGTTTGAGGGAAAATATAAGGAAATCTTCAACAGTGACAGTGAAAAGTTCGGCGGTACCGACGTACGCAATAAGCGGGTGAAGACGTCGAAAAAATCCGAGTGCGACGGCTTCGAGGATTCCATTGAGATCACAGTTCCGCCCATGGGAGTGGCGGTGTTTACCTGCACCGAGGAGAGGCTGCCGGTGAAGGGGAAAAAGCCTGCGGTAAAAAAGACAGCAGAGAAGAAGGTTGAAAAACCGGCTGCAAAAACGACTTCAGGAAAGGGATGTACTAAGAAAGCATGATGTGTTTAGCCACAGTTGCCGACTCTCCGGAGCTGGCGGCTCAGATTAACGAGAATATAGAAAATGTAACCCAGCAGATCAGCCGGACCCAGGAGTACATTGATAAGTACCTTCCGGTGGCCATAAGCTTTGGTCTCCGGCTTCTGCTGACGATTATCCTGTTTATCGTGGGCAGCAGGCTCATAAAAGTAGTCCGCAAAATCGTCCGTCGTTCCATGGAGCGGACAGGAGCCGACATGGGCGTGATACAGTTTATGGATTCCCTGATTAAACTGCTCCTGTATTTCCTGCTGATCATGTTTCTGGCCGACGGCATCGGCGTGGATACCACCTCTGTCATGGCGCTGGTGGGCTCTGCAGGTCTGACCATCGGTCTGGCTTTTCAGGGCAGTCTGTCCAACTTTGCAGGCGGCGTGCTGATTCTGCTGATCAAGCCATTTAAGGTGGGCGATTATATCATCTACACCTCCGGGAACCTGGAGGGCAAGGTGACCAAGATTGAGATGTTCTACACGACCCTGTTCACGATTGACAATAAAAAGGTCGTGATCCCCAACGGCACCCTGTCTAACAGCAGTCTGATCAACGTGACCGCTGAGGACAAGCGCCGTATCGACATTACTGTGGGCGTCAGCTACACGGCGAATCTGAAGCTGGCCAAAGAAGTCTGCCTGAATCTGCTGGCCGCGCAGCCCGCCGTCCTGCAGGATCAGAATAACATGGTTGTAGTAGACGACCTGGCGGACAGCTCTGTGAATCTGAAGATCTGCTGCTGGGTTTCTGCGGAAGACTACTGGTCGACCCGCTGGGAGCTGATTGAGAAAATCAAGCTGGCTTTTGATGAAAATGGCATTGAGATTCCATTCAATCAGCTGGATGTGAATTTGAAGCAGTAAACGATCCAAATTTACAGATAAGTCAAAAAAGCAATACAACTTTTTACGAAAAGTTGTATTGCTTTTTCTTTTACTCATTGACGTATTGTGCAATCTGTTGTATAAATAGAGTATAAATTCGAACGAAGGCAACAAATAAACGAATAAAAGTGGAGGTTATCACAATGAGTACAGTAAAAGATGCTATTTTAAATGGAAAAACATCCCTTGGTATTGAATTGGGTTCCACCCGTATCAAGGCGGTATTGGTGGATGAAAGCTACAAGGCTGTCGCAGTGGGCAATTTTGACTGGGAGAACCAGCTTCGCGACGGTATCTGGACCTATCCCCTGGCTCTGGTCTGGAAGGGACTGCAGGGCAGCTTTGCTTCCCTGAAAGAGGACGTGAAGGAAAAATACGGCGTAGAGCTTACCAAGGTAGGTTCCATCGGAATCAGCGCCATGATGCACGGCTATCTGGTATTTGATAAAGACGGAAAGCAGCTGGTGCCCTTCCGCACCTGGAGAAATACCATTACCGGTGAGGCTTCCCGGAAATTGACCGAACTGTTCCAGTACAATATTCCCCAGAGATGGAGCATTGCCCATCTGTATCAGGCGATTCTGAACGGCGAGGAGCATGTGCCGGAGATTACTTTTATGACCACGCTGGCAGGCTACATTCATTGGCAACTGACCGGAGAGAAGACGCTGGGCGTATGTGAAGCCTCCGGTATGTTCCCAATTGATACGGCGACCAAGCAGTTTAACGAGGAAATGCTGGATAAGTTCCAGGCAAAAATAGCGGATAAGGGCTTTGGATGGAAGATTCGCGAAATCCTGCCGAAGGTACAGAATGCGGGAGAGCAGGCAGGCGTGCTGACGGAAGCAGGCGCAAAGCTTCTGGATCCTTCGGGAACTCTGGAGAGCGGCATTCCCATGTGTCCGCCGGAGGGCGACGGAGGTACCGGAATGGTGGCCACCAACAGCGTAGCCCAGAGAACCGGTAACGTATCCGCAGGTACCTCTGTATTTGCCATGATCGTACTGGAGCATGACTTGAAGAAGGTTCATCCGGAGATTGACCTGGTGACCACCCCGGACGGCAGTCTGGTAGGTATGGTACACTGCAACAACTGTACCTCCGATCTGAACGCCTGGGTTGGACTTTTCCGGGAGTTCGCGGAGAGTTTTGGCATGAAGGTAGATATGAACGAGCTGTTCGGCACCCTGTACCGTAAGGCTTTGGAGGCAGATAAGGACTGCGGCGGACTGCTGGCATACAACTATTTCTCCGGCGAGCATCTGACAGGCTTCGAAGAGGGAAGACCGCTGTTTGTCCGCACACCGGACGCGAAGCTTACGCTGGCGAACTTCATGAGAGCACACCTGTATACAGCGCTGGGCGCTTTGAAAACCGGTCTAGATATCCTGTTTAAGGAAGAAGGCGTACAGGCAGACGAGGTCATGGGTCACGGCGGACTCTTCAAGACCAAGGGCGTAGGACAGAGCATCATGGCGGCGGCTATGGACGTTCCGGTTACCGTTATGGAGACCGCAGGAGAAGGCGGCGCCTGGGGTATTGCCCTGCTGGCAGCTTATATGAAAGAAAAGAAGGATGGCGAGAGCCTGGGCGATTACCTGAACAACCGGGTATTCGCAGGCGAGAAGGGCGAAACCCTTGCCCCGGATCCGGAGGATGTAAAGGGCTTTGACGCGTTCCTTGCGCGTTACACAGAGGGATTGGCTATCGAGCGTGCGGCGGTGGATCATCTGAAATAGACAGTAAAACTTAAAACAGGGTGAAAATTTTACAGCGAAAAAGAGGAGACTGTCTGCGCAGCTCCTCTTTTTTTAAACGGGATTATTACTTTCTGGGGAATCTGGTCTTGCCATTCAGATACTTTTTCGCTATAATTGAATAAAATGTCCGCTTAGTGTAGATATCCGTTGTTCGGAAGCGGACGCCGAGGAGGATATGAGAAAATGAAGAAAGACGATGTGCTGGTAGATGAGAAATTTAACAAGCTGGTAGAATACAGCCTGGTCAGGGAGCTGGGGCGTCTGGATGCCCCTGGACGTCCGATCCTGCTCGGGACCACGGAAGAGTTTCTGCGCTGCTTCGGCGTACAGGATCTGGAATCCCTGCCTGTCCCTGACCCTGTCCAGATAGAGGACTTTAAGGCAGAGGCAGAGGAAGAAATCCAGCTGAAACTGGATGTGTAAGATAAAGGAGAAAAAATAATGCCAACCACATATGCACATGATTTATTTGGAAAAGAAGTATATAAGAGACTGCCGTCAGATATGAAAGCCCTGATCCGCAGACATGGGGACTTGTACAGGATCGGTTTACATGGGCCGGATATCCTGTTCTACTATATGGTTTCAAAGAATCCTGTCACCCAGTTCGGGATTGAGATGCATCATGAGAAGGCAAGAGCCTTTTTTGAAGAAGGGATGCGGCAGGTCAGAAGA